>Ga0256405_10000162_pt1 | contig 218715 bp, 189 predicted proteins | sample RumenRJG_02DNA_FD_189096 | JGI IMG/M metagenome (GOLD analysis project Ga0256405, IMG submission 189096) | Bovine rumen microbial communities from Lethbridge, Alberta, Canada - RJG_02 | ecosystem: Host-associated > Mammals > Digestive system > Stomach > Rumen | place: Canada: Alberta...
ATTCCGAAGTTCATTTCTCGTATGATTTACTTCCATTTTCTAAGCCCGCATCTGGAAGTTAATCCTGCGAAAAATGACACGCTGGAACTTAAACTTGCGAACCGGCACTCAGAAATTCAATCGACCCTTGTTGCAAAACTGACAGGAAACAAGGATCTGATTGCGAAATTCACTGCCGATCCTCTGAAAGCGATCAAGGATCTGCTCGGAGTGGATCTTGATCCCTCACAGCTGAGTGACGTGGTTAAAGGCGTAACCGGACAGCTGGGCGATATTACAGGAGATGCTGCTAAGGAAGCCGGCGGTTTTATCAGCAAAATTCTGAAGATTTTCAAAGGCAAATAAAGCATTACAGCTTAAAAGAAAAGCACGGCCGGGGCCGTGCTTTTCTTCTTTACTTCTTTGCTTTTTGTTTTCCGGTTTTAGTTTCTTCTTTTTGTTCTTCTTTAGGCATCAGTGTTTTATTCAGGGGCTGAAGATGCCAGATGCTGTCATTGTATTCCCGTATGGTACGGTCCGAAGAGAAGATACCGGACATTGCCGTATTGGTTACTGCCATTTTCAGCCACTTGTTACGGTCGGCATAATCACTGTTCAGCCGTCTCTGGGCCATGCTGTAGGATCCGAAATCCTTCAGCACAAAGTAGCTGTCCCCCATTGAACCCCAGCTGCCCAGCAGCAGGCTGTGATACAGATCCTGAAGGGCAGCCGGATTGTCCGGCATCAGGGTTCCGTCAATCATCTGCGTCATGGCCTGTCGGATTTCCTGATTGGTTTCAAATATATTCATGGGGTTATAGCTGTTTTCACGGTACATGTCCCGTACTGTATCTGAACGCATACCAAAGATATAAATATTGTCCATACCGACCTGTTCACTGATTTCAACGTTCGCTCCGTCCATCGTGCCGATGGTGACTGCTCCGTTCATCATGAACTTCATATTGCCGGTACCGCTGGCTTCCTTGCTGGCTGTGGAAAGCTGCTCGGAAACCTCGGCTGCCGGAATCAGCACTTCAGCACTGCTGACATCATAATTTTCAAGGAACACAACCTGGAGCATCTTTCGTGCCCGCGGGTGTTTGGCGATCAGATCGCTCAATGCGCAGATCATCCGGATAATCTGCTTGGCGCGGTAATATCCCGGGCTTGCCTTGGCACCGAAGATGAATACCCTGGGTTCCATTGTGAAGTGCTCATCATTCACAATCCGGTTATACAGTACAAGAATATGCAGGGCATTCAGCATCTGCCGTTTATATTCATGCAGTCGCTTTGCCTGTACGTCGAAGATATAGGACGGATCCACAACGGATCCCTGCCGTTCTTTCAGCATACGGGCCAGCCGTTCCTTATTGTGCTGTTTGATTTTCCCGAACTTTTCACGGAAAGCGGCGTCATCCGCAAAGGGGCGGAGTGCGCTTAATCCTTCCGGATTTTTAATCCAGTCGGTCCCGATAGTGTCACTGATCAGATCCGTAAGTTCCGGATTGCAGCTCATAAGCCAGCGGCGGTGTGTGATTCCGTTGGTAATGGCGGAGAATTTCTCCGGCATCACCAGATTATAATCATGGAATGTTTCTTCCTTCAGGATTTCACCGTGCAGTTTGCTGACGCCGTTCACGGAATAGCTCATGGCAACGCACATATTGGCCATATGTACATTGTCATAACTGATAATCGCCATCCTCGCGATCCGGTCCCAGTCGCCCGGGAAAAAGTTCCACAGCCGTTCGCAGAGTCTGCGGTTCATCTCACAGATAATCTGATAACAGCGGGGAAGCAGCTGCTGTACCATGCTTACCGGCCATTTTTCCAGCGCTTCCGCCAGAATTGTATGATTGGTGTAGGCGATGGTTTTCTGCACAATAGCGGATGCCTCGTCCCAGCCCAGTCCTTCTTCATCAATCAGCAGGCGCATCAGTTCGGGAATCGCCATGCCTGGATGCGTATCATTGATGTGAATAACCACTTTTTCCGGCAGTTTGCTCATATCGTTGCCGAAGCGTCTCTTGTAATCCTTCAGAATGTACTGGAGAGACGCGCTTGTGAAGAAATAATGCTGTTTCAGGCGAAGCATTTTCCCTTCGTAATGGCGGTCTTCCGGATAAAGCACTTTGCTGATTGCTTCGGCCAGCTGAATCTCTTCGGATGCCTGCACATAGCGTCCTTCTCCGAAGCAGTTCAGATCCAGTTTCTTCGGACTCCTGGCGGACCACATTCTCAGCGGATTGACAATCGTGGCGTCATATCCGACCACAGGCATATCGTATGGAACGGCTTCCACGGTATAATAATCACGGGTCACAAACTTCTGACGTCCGTTGATTTCGATTTCATCCACATGGCCGCCGAAATGCACCTCACAGGTGTCTTCCATCATTGCGGTTTCCCACACATTGCCGTTGTCCAGCCAGCTGTCCGGCATTTCCACCTGCTGCCCGTCAACGATCTTCTGGCGGAAGAGGCCGTACTCATAACGGATGGTGCATCCCATGGCAGGCAGATCCAGACAGCTCAGGCTATCCAGGAAACAGGCAGCCAGACGGCCGAGTCCCCCGTTTCCGAGTCCAGGTTCCGGTTCTTCCTTCAGTACATCTTTGATATCAATACCAAGCTCTGAAAGGGCTTCAGTATACTCCTTTGTGGAGAGCAGGTTCAGCATATTGCAGTACATGCTGCGGCCCATCAGAAATTCCACGCTGAGATAGTAAAGGCTTTTACCCTTCTGCTTTTTCCAGGCCTCCCGGCTCGCAATCATCTTCTGCATGATCTGATCGCGCACCGTGGAGGCAACAGCCCGGTAGATCTGATGCGGTGATGCCTCTTCAATAGTCAGGCCGTTATACCGCTGGATCTTTCCGACGATAGTATTCTTGATGGATTCCTTGTCAAACTTCGTGGCTGGCATGTTATTCCTCCAGACATTAACCTGATTCTGACAGCGTAATTATACAACCCGGACCGTGCCGCCGCAATGCCGCGGACAGTCTGTAATCCAACCATCTATGCCATGTCAAACAGTCTCATGGCTTCGTTGCGGTCTCTTTCGATCTGCTCCGCCAGTTCTTCCCTGGAGCGGAACTGTTTTTCTTCCCGCAGCATCTTCAGAAGAGAAAGCCTCACCTTCTGCCCGTACAGTTCGGGGCTTTCTGTCAGCGCATGGGCCTCTACCGTTACCTTGCCGGAGGGAATGGTCGGCTGTATGCCGATGTTCACAACGGCAGGCAGTGTATCATTTGGGGTTTCAAGCAGCCCGGTATAAACTCCGTATTTCGGCAGTGCTTTGCGTTTCCAGGGTTCAATATTGGCTGTGGGGAATCCCAGGCCGTGACCCTGATGTTTTCCCTGTGCAACAGTCCCGGTCAGTGCGTAGGGATACCCAAGCAGTTCTGCGGCTCTCTCAGTATTGCCTTCCTTCAGCATCTGCCGGATCAGAGTACTGGAGATAACGGTTCCGTCTTCAAGCGTCGCCGGCGGTTCAACCAGGACCTGATATCCGTATTTCTCCCCGTCTGCCTGCAGCAGTTCAGCATTTCCCCGTCCTTGTCTGCCGAAGGAATAATTCCAGCCGGCTACCACAGCCCGTACATCCAGAAAGCTTCGCATTCTTTCCAGAAACACTTCCGGTTCCATGTCCGCAGTCATTTTGTCAAAAGGAATCAGTTCCATTTCATCCACGCCGATCCCATACATCAGAGAGGCTCTTTCAGGAATGGTCGAAATCATCTCCGGCGGATTTTCAGGCCGGATGATTTCCAGCGGATGCCGGTTGAATGTACAGACTCTGAGCGGAACACCCAGCTCGTCTGCTAACCGTTTCGCATTCATCAGCAGGGCTCTGTGGCCTCTGTGGACTCCGTCAAACATTCCCAGGGCAATGACCCGTTCCCCCGCCTTGTGCGGTCTTTGGATCACGTGCATTTCAGTTCATCTCCTCAGCTTCTTCCGGTGCGATTTGTGCCTTCCAGGCCAGTTCGTCTCCCCTTCGGATACAGATTCCCCAGAACTGATTGTCCAGGTAGATCCTCACGGGGCCGCCTTCCGGTACTTCCTCTGCTGCCGGCAGCACCGGAAGCTTCACACCGTTTTCCACCTTTTTCCGGTATGCAGCCGGTACATTTATCCGCGGCAAATGCCCGATCGCGTAATCCGGCGGAAGCAGTCTGGATTCAAGTTGTCCGTCTTCCGCCAGTGCCTTTGCCTCTTCAAGGGATAGGGCATTGTCAATGGTAAAAGCGCCGCTCTTCGTCCGGAGGAGACTTCTCATATGGGCAGGGCAGCCGCACTTCTTGCCAAGATCCTCACACAGGGTGCGGATGTAAGTACCCCTGCCGCAATTGACTCTGATTTCAAAGCCATGATTTTCTGTTTCACGGAGCAGTTCAATCCGGTCAATCCGGACTTTCCGTGCTGGAACATCCACCGTCTCGCCTTTTCTTGCCCGCAGATACAGCGGCTGTCCTCCGACCTTGATGGCACTGAACATGCTTGGAGTCTGGATAATATCTCCCGTCAGCGCTTCTGCGGCTTTCAGGAAAGTTTCCCTGTCGGGATAATTATCGCCTTCCTCAATCACGGCTCCGGTTGCGTCCTGGGTGTCCGTGCGGGTACCGAAAGCACAGACCGCCACGTATTCTTTTTCCTTATCGGCCAGATAATCAAAAAGCCGCGCGGCTTTCCCGGTCATCACGGGCAGCACGCCTGCGGCTTCCGGATCCAGTGTTCCGGCATGACCGATACGTTTAACGCCGGTAAGCCGGCGCAGCACGGCCACAACGGCCGCGCTGCTCATTCCGGTAGGTTTCAGGATATTATAAAAACCGTTCATTCTTTATCCATTCAGTTTATGGATCAGTGCGTCCAGCACAGAGCCGGCCGTCTCATCCAGTTTTCCGTACATGGTGATTCCCGCAGCCTGCGGATGTCCGCCGCCGCCGAATTGCTGTGCAATATCACTCACGCAGTCCGGTTCTTTGGCTCTGAGTGAAAACTTGATGGTTCCGTCTTCTCCCTCTCTGGCCAGCATGGCCATACGGGTTCCGATCGTATCCAGACCGAAGTTCACAAGTGTATCCGCATGTTCGCTTAATGCGCCGCATTCCTCAAAGTCCCTCTGCGTAAGCTTCATCACCGCGATTTGTCCGTTTTCATAATAACACAGGCTGTTCAATGCTCTGCCCATCAGCAATACCTGGGGTTTGGCCCTTTCCCGGAACAGAATCCGGTTCAGCTTTGCGAGCGGAAGATCGTGCCCCATCAGTTCACTCATGATCTCAAAGCACTCCGCATTTGTGGATGCAAAAGCGAAATTCCCTGTATCCGTACTGATTCCTGTGTACAGACAAACAGCCATGTCGCTGTCAATTTCCAGTCCCAGCGCAGCGATCTGCTCCCTGATCAGGATGCAGGATGCCGGAGCGTCACCGTCTACGCTGTTTTCTTCCATGAACAGCGGGTTGGTCGGATGATGATCGATCTGCGCGGTGTGCAGGCTTTTCCGGATCAGTTTTTCACCGTTTCCGAGCCGCCGTATGTCACTGACATCCACAGCAAGCAGCAGATCAAAGGATTCTTCCGTTTCATCCGGAATCCTCATTTCTTCGATACCGGGCAGAAAAGACAGCTGATCCGGCACTTTTCCGTCGCAGAACAGAACCGGGTCCTTCCCCATTTTTATGAGGGCCAGCCGCATGGCTGCCGCGGAACCGAGTGTATCACCGTCCGGGTTGATGTGACTGCAGATGGCAATACGCTGTGCGTCCCGGATCATCCGGGCTATTGCTTCAGGATTCCTGCTCATCGCTGTCACCGGATCCGTTCTCTGTACTGATTGCTTCTGAAAGCACCTTTGCTATATGAACACCGTAGGCAATATTCCGGTCGCTGACAAAAATCAGCTCGGGTGTATAACGGATAATCATCCGTTTTCCGAGGGAACGCCGGATATAGCCTTTGGCATTCTTCAGTGCTTCGATCAATCCTTCCCGAAGTTCATCCTCCAGTACGCTGACATAAATTTTTGCATACCGGAGATCGCCGGTTACTTCAGCCCGTGTCACCGAGAAAGTACCGATGATTCTTGGATCGTGCAGTTCTTCACGGATGATGGCGTCCACTTCCCGGCGGACTTCTTCTGATATCCTGTCAATTCTCTGGTAACTCATGTCAGCGCGGGATCTCCTCCATAATATAGCACTCGACAACGTCGCCTTCCTTGATATCGTTATGGCCCTCCAGGCTCATACCGCATTCATATCCGGCGGCCATTTCCTTCACATCGTCTTTCAGATGACGCAGACTGCTCAGCTTGCCTTCAAATACCACCACATTGTCACGCAGCAGGCGTACGCCGGCATTCCGCTGGACTTTGCCGTCCGTGACATAGCAGCCGGCAATAATACCGGATCCTGTGATTTTGAACACATTCCGGACTTCCGCATGACCCAGGAGAACTTCCCGGTATTCGGGTTCCAGCATGCCCTTCATGGCCAGTTCCATATCTTCAATGGCCTTATAAATGACCGTGTACATCCGCACATCCACCTTCTGCTTTTCAGCAGCTTCTCTGGCGGAAGCGTCAGGACGGATATTGAAACCGATAATGATGGCGTTGAATGCGGAGGCAAGGTTGACGTCATCCTTTGTAATGGCACCGGCAGCGCTGTGCAGTACACGGATTTTCACTTCATCGCTGCTCAGCTTCTCCATCGCCTGTTTCACCGCTTCCACAGAGCCCTGTACGTCAGCCTTGATAATCAGATTCAGCGTGGTAACCTTACCGGCTTCAATGGAGGAGAACAGATTCTCCATACTCATCTTGGCCATGGTTGCTTCACGGCTTGCCCTGATCTTTTCGCGGCGTTCATCCGCCACCTGACGGCTCAGGTGATCGTCGCCGACGGCAATCATCTCATCTCCTGCGCTGGGCACATCGTCAAAGCCCATGATTTCGACAGGCATGGACGGACCCGCTTCACTGACGCGTTCGCCCTTGTCGTTGATCAGCGCTCTGACTTTACCGGAAGCAAGACCCGCAATAATGCTGTCTCCCACATGCAGCGTACCGTTCTGCAGCAGTACGGTCGCCAGCGGGCCCCTTGCTTTGTCCAGCTTTGCTTCAATAATGACGCCCTTGCCCAGTCGGTTCGGATTTGCCTGCAGCTGCAGCATATCCGCCTGGAGAAGAATCATTTCAAGCAGATCATCAACACCCTGTCCGGTAACGGCGGAAACAGGAACACAGATTGTCTCTCCGCCCCAGTCTTCGCAGACCAGCCCGTACTGGGTCAGATCCTGCTTGACACGGTCAGGATTGGCGTCAGGCTTATCCATCTTATTGATGGCGACAATTACCGGCACTTCCGCGGCCTTGGCATGATTGATGGACTCAACCGTCTGAGGCATCACGGAGTCATCAGCAGCGACGACCAGCACAGCGATATCCGTTGCCTGGGTGCCGCGGGCGCGCATGGCGGTAAACGCTTCATGACCGGGGGTGTCGAGGAAAGTAATCTTCTTTCCGTCCACATCAACGGTATAGGCACCGATATGCTGGGTAATACCGCCGGCTTCTCCGGCTGTCACGCGGCTCTTGCGGATATAGTCCAGCAGGCTGGTCTTGCCGTGGTCAACATGTCCCATAATGGTAACCACAGGCGGACGGGGCTGCAGGTTTTCTTCCGCGTCGTCGAAGTCTTCCGCAACGAGTGCGGCTTCCGCGGTCTGTTCCTGTTTTCGTTCAAGCGTAATCTCGAAATCAGAGCAGACCAGCTGTGCGGTATCAAAATCAATTTCGCTGTTGATTGTAGCCATGTTGCCCAGCAGGAACAGCTTCTTGATAATCTCACTGGCAGATTTGCCGATTTTTTCCGTCAGATCACGTACTGTGATCGTATCGCCGGCCATGTAGGCTGTCTCAATTTTGATGGGAGCCATCATCTGCTGCGCGCTGGGTTTCTTGGACCGTGCGCGTTTGCCGCCGCGGATCACTTCATCGTCATAACCGTTAAAGTGTGCGTTCTTGCTCGCCTGTTTCCGGTTCCGGCTGACATGTTCCGGATCATGCTGACGGATATAGTTTTTCTTGTTGGGATCATAATTGGAAACCCGTTCCTTCTCCATCGGAACAGCAAGCTCAGGCGTGCGCTGCCGTCCGCCTCCGGCAGATCCCTGGCGTCCGCCGAAACCGCCCTGAGGACGGTTACCGCCCGTCTGGCCGCCCGCAGGACGGCCGTAAGGACCGTTCTGGCCGCCGGCAGGACGGCCGAACTGACCGGACTGCTGACCGGCAGGACGGCCGTAAGGTCCGTTCTGACCGCCGGCAGGACGCCCGAACTGACCGGGCTGCTGGCCCGCAGGACGTCCGTAAGGACCGCTCTGACCGCCGGCAGGACGGCCGTAAGGTCCGGACTGGTTGGCAGGACGGCCGTATGGTCCGTTCTGTCCCGCTGGACGCGCAGGCCTTGCAGGAGGCGGATTGTCTCCCGGACGGCTCATGATCTGACCGATCGCAGGTTTCTTCGGAGCAGCCGGCCTTGTGGGATCCGGATCATCCGGTGTCGCCACATAGGATTCAACCTTCTTGGCAGGTTTCTTTTCTTCTGCGGCGGGTTTTGCAGGCTCGGCGGGTTTCTCCGCAGCCGGAGGTTCCGCTTCTTTTCTGGCGGGTTCCTCGGCCTTCTTCACAGACTTTTCCGGAACAGATTCAGCCGCTTTGGACGCTTCTTCCTTCCGGGCTGCTTCCATCATCTGCTTTTCGTCATCATCCAGCATTGTGAATGCCTTCGTATGGGCAGACTGCGCCTTCATCTGTTCCTGCTGCCTGCGGCGTGCAGCCTCTTCTTCCGCCTGGCGGTTCATTTCTGTATCGAGCCGCTTCAGCGCGTCAAAAAGACCGTCCGCCTCCTTCCGGATTCTGGTCGCTTCTTCCAGAATGCCGGAAGCCTCTTCCACCAGTTCTTTCGTGGCATCTTTTAATTTCACATTCGCCATTCGGTGTTGTTTCCCCCCGTCGCTCATTAGAGCTCTTATCTCTTGTTGAAAGTTTTCACTCTTCGTTCCCGGTTTCCTTCAGGATTTGTTCTGCAAAGGAACCTTTCCGGATTCCAAGGATCATGTTGTTCTTCCCCGTTGCGGCCTCAATCAGTCCTTCAGGCAGGATTCTCTTCACAGTTCCTGTCCTTTCACACATTTCTTCAGCCCTCTTACGGGTGTTATATGCAGTTCCGCCGTCTATCAGCAGAACACCGCATTCTCCGGATCTGATCAGAATTCTGCACGCATCCGCTCCGGCAGCTGTCTGTCTTGCTCTGGCTGCCAGCCCGATCATGCCCTTCAGTTTCTGCACGTTCACTGTGCCTCGCTCCCGGCGGCTGACAGCTTTTCCATCTCCCCGGTCAGCGCCTCCGTGATGTCCTGTGTCAGCGTGATTTCAAGCTGTCTTTCCAGCTGTTTCTGCCGGATTGCCCGCTGCAGGCATTCTGCTCTGCGGCATACATAGGCGCCTCTGCCGGATTTTTTCCCCGTCGGATCCAGGACCGCGTCTCCCTCCGGTGTTCTGACAATCCGGATCAGATCACGCTTTTCCTTCATCTCTCGGCATCCGACACACATACGCATCGGAATTTTCTTTGGTTTCATAGGACCTCCACGCTTCTTTGCATCCGGATGCTTTGGGAAGCAGTCCGTGTTACATCGTATCGTCGTCGCCGCCTACGCTGTCGTCAAAGTCCATCGTGAAGCTGTCGTATGCCGGGGTCTCTACCTGGATGAATTCGGTCATTTCGCCGTTATCATCGACCATATCGTTCATTTCCGCCGCCTGACTCTGGCTCTTGATATCAATCTTCCATCCGGTCAGTTTGGCAGCCAGCCGTGCGTTCTGGCCTTCTTTGCCGATTGCGAGACTGAGCTGGTTATCCGGCACGATGACGCGGAAAGCTTTTTCGTCCTTTGCCTGATATACACTCAGCACGTGGGCAGGATTCAATGCGTTCGCCACAAATTCCGCCGGATTTCCGGACCATTTGATAATATCGATCTTCTCGCCCTTCAGTTCTGTAACAACACGGTCAACACGGCCGCCGCGCTGTCCGACGCAGGCGCCGACGGGATCGATCATCACATCAGCGCTGTGAACGGCAATCTTGGTACGGCTTCCGGCTTCACGGGCAATGTTCTTGATCGTGACAATTCCGCCGGCAATTTCGGGCACTTCCATTTCGAACAGTCTTTTCACCAGGTTCGGATGAATCCGGCTGACATAGACCTGAGGAGTATATCCGGCATTCTGGCTTGTCTTATGCACTTCAAGGATATAAACCTTGATGTGATCGCCGTCATGCAGTTCTTCGCCGGGAATCATTTCGTCCTTTTCCAGCACACCTTCCGTACGGCCAAGGTCGATATAAACTGCTTTGGGCTCAATCCGTTCGACGATGCCGGTCAGGATTTCGCTTTCCTTTTCGATATATTCGTCATAGATCTTTCCGCGTTCTGCTTCACGGATGTGCTGGATAATCACCTGCTTTGCGGTCTGGGCTGCCACACGCAGGAAACCGTTGGGAGTTACATCCACTTCGGCAATATCGCCCATCTGATAGGAGGAATTGATTTTCTGTGCCTCCTGCAGGCTGATCTGATTGGTGGGATCCTCAATTTCTTCATCCTCAAGGATCAGCTTGCGGGCATATACGGAAATGGTACCGTCCTGACGGTTTACGGTAACGTCCAGGTTGTTGGGAGCGGTCTCCGTCTTCGGAAGGTTCTTGCGGTATGCAGCTTTCAGAGCTTCCTCAATGGTCTTGAAAAGTGCCTCCTCAGGGATTTCCTTCTCCCTTGCCAGCATTTTGATTGCGTCTATGACTTCGGATTTCATGTTTCTTTTCCTTTCTCACGTCTCCGTGTTGTTCTCATCATCGCCGGAGAGATCGACATCCTCGATCCCTTCCATGTCCACTACCGGTTTAACCAGTGCAGCAGCCTTCCGCGGCACCAGCATTCTGCCCTCGCCCGTATCGATAACAATGTTTCCTTCTTCAAGCCCGGCCAGCACGCCGGTGATCACCTTTGTTCCGTCAATAGGCTTAAAGAGCTTGACTTCAATCTCGCAGCCGAGGTTCCGTTCAAAATCCCGGTCCTTCTTCAGCGGCCTGTCTATTCCCGGGGAAGATACTTCCATGAAGTCAAAATCCACGCTGTCCACCGGAGTGCGTACCGCTTTGTGGAATGCTTCACAGTCATCCAGGCTGACGCCTTCTTCCTTGTCGATGTAAAACCTCAGATATTTTCCTGTCGGCTCCTTGTCCATGCAGACATCCACAAGCTCATAGCCCATCTGTTCCGCAATGGCGCGGGCCTTCGCCTCCAGTCCGGCAAGTGATTCCGTTTTTGATGCCATCTGTCAGTCTCCCATCCTTTCCGGGCAATGAAAAAGAGCGGAAAACAAGCCCTCCATCAGCCAGCGCCGACCATTTGCGGGATCCCTCCCGTCACAGTCTCCGAAGGCCTTCAGGCTGTTTCCGTTCCTTACGTTAAACCCTTCTTTCAAGGCGTTGCGCCGCTTTTAATCGTATGGAAACCATACGCAAGAAAGTATAACATACTTCCCTGCGCATGGCAAGCCTTATTTTTCAATTAGTACAAGGATTTTTTGGGGTTCTTTTACACCTTTTCATACACGGGAATCACATCGACAGGAGCCGCGGCTGTCACGCTGCGTCCGCCCTCTACAATTCTGCCGCTGTTCAAGTCTTTCCACCGTCCGGCAGGAAGATAAACCTCCCGTTCCCGCTGATGCAGTTCCAGCACAGGTGCCACAAGGTATCGGCTGCCGAACATATACTGATCCTGAAGCTCCCAGCATTTCGGATCTTCCGGGAATTCAAAGAACATTGTCCGGATCAGCGGCGCCCCTGTTTCGTGCGCTTCCCTGTACAGAGCGCGGATATAGTCATGCATACCAATCCGTACGTCATAGTACTTCCGCATGATGCGGTAGTTCTCTTCTCCGTAGCTCCACAGTTCATTGGGCTGACCTGTATGAAGATATCCGCCTCCCCGCTCCCGTTCATCAAGAGGCGGAATGTTGTAGGGGCCCCGGTCTCCATGCATACGCAGTACAGCGCTGTAAACCGCAAACTGATACCAGCGGATCAGGAGTTCCCGGAAATCCGGATCATTGACGTCATCCGTCATAAACCCGCCGATATCTGTTGTCCACCAGGGAATACCCGCCAGGCCGATATTCAGACCGGCCTGAAGCTGCTCACGGAAAGACTCAAATGTACTCGGGACGTCTCCGGACCAGATCACATTTCCGTATTTCTGGCTTCCTGCCCATCCGCACCGCAGCAGATTGACCGCCTCAATCCCCTTTTCGGCAGACATGGGTTCATAGAATGCCCTGGAGAACAGCTGTGGATAGAGGTTGCTGCAGCTGAGCGCCGGTCCTGAGTAATAGCGGTAGTTTTCAAAATCGTAAACGCCGTAATCCGGTTCAGAGTTGTCCAGCCAGAACCCGTCTATTCCCAGATCGTAATAATTCTTCCGGCAGACATCCCAGATATACTGCCTCGCTTCGGGATTAAACGGGTCAATTTCCACGCAGTCTCCCTGGTAATCATAGGTCTGTGCTGCTCCCCGTTCAGTCCGGATCAGGAGGCCCCTTTCCATCATAGGGCCGAAATTTTCACTTCTTCTGTCAACACTGGGCCATACTGAAACAATCACGCGGATTCCCATGCTGTGAAGTTCGTCCACCATCTTTTTGGGATCCGGCCAGTAGGTCCTGTCAAACTTCCAGTCGCCTTGTACTGTCCAATGGAAAAAGTCGATGACAATCTGGTCAATCTTTATTCCCTCATCCCGGTATTGCCGGGCAACGGTCAGCACTTCCTCCTGCGTACGGTAACGGAGCTTGCACTGCCACAATCCCATCAGGCTGTCCGGAAACATGGGCGCACGGCCTGTCACAGCGGTATAGCAGGTCAGGATTTCTTTCGGATTATCCTCAGCGCAGATCCAGTAATCCATCTGTCTGGTACTCCGGGCGATCCACTCTGTCAGATTGTTTGCAAAGGTAACCCTGCCGACCGCAGGATTATTCCATAACAGACCGTATCCAAGGGAACTGATCATGAAGGGGACGGAAATCTGGCTGTTGCGCTGCGCCAGTTCCAGCACAGTCCCTTTCAGGTTCAGGTCCGGCTGCTGGTATTGTCCCATTCCGTATATTTTTTCATTTCTGTTGGCATCAAAGCGCACTGTCAGCGTATATTCGCTTCCGCCGATATTGCCTTTCCATTCCCTGTTTACGATCTTCAGACACCGGCTGGTCTGTACCAGCGTTCCGCCGTAGGAACGGTAATATTCACGCAGGATCAGATCGCCGTCACGGTAAAAGCTGATGACTCCGGCAAAATTAACCGTTGCACGGATTCTTCCGTTTTTGATCTCCGCACAGGGGACCGTGCCTTCCCAGCCCGGGTTTTTCTCTGTACCGATCAGGATTTCACATTCTGTTTCCTCGGGGGATTCTGTCAGAGCGTAATCCTGCCCGGTCCGGATATCATTCATCACCGCGCGTACGCGCAGGGCATTCCTGCCCCATCCTTCAATACGCAGTGTTTCACCGCCCCTGCGTGCAATCAGGGCATTCCCTTCCTTCAGGAAAATCATCTTTCTGCTCCTTTACTCATCAATTCTTTCTAGCACCATCGCCGTGCGGCAGGGACTGTAGACGTCAAAGCCCAGGCCTTTGCCTTCCGTATAGGAAGTCTCATAGATGTATTCATGATCAATCAGTCCGGCTCCGCCGAAACGTTTTTCATCCGTACTCAGTATCACCCTGTAGGATCCTTCACCTGTGGTATGGGCATGGAGGAAAAAATGCTGTTCTGAATAGCTGTTATGGAAATTAAATACAAACAGCAGTCCGCCCCGGCTGAAGGTGATGATCTTCCGTTCAGAATCAATCCACAGGCTCACGGCATTCGGATCATCCAGCAGCTTTTTCTCTTTCGCAAGATTGATCATCGCTTTGTCAAAATCATTCAGCCACTCATACTTCAGCTGCGGATTATCAACCAGCGACCATTGTCTCCGGCAGTATTTGTAGCTCCATCCGTTTCCTTCCCGCGGAAAATCGATCCATTCCGGATGACCGAATTCGTTTCCCATGAAATTCAGATACCCGTTTCCTCCCAGGCTCATCGTGTAAAGCCGGATAATTTTATGCAGCTCAATTGCCCGGTCCATAGTGAGCGAATGGTAGTCTTTCATCATGCCGGAATACATTTCAGCGTCAGCCATGCGGAAAATAATGGTCTTGTCTCCCACCAGTGCCTGGTCATGGCTTTCACAGTATCCGATCACTTTTTCCATCGGCCGGCGGGTCGTCATTTCATGCCACAGGCCGTTCACATTCCAGTCCTCATCCCGGGTGTCTTTCAGAAGTTTGATCCAGTAATCCGGTTCCCCCATTGCCAGTCTGTAGTCAAAGCCGATTCCGCCCTGTTCAATCGGCAGGCACATTCCCGGCATGCCGCTCATATCCTCCGCCACAGTGATGGCATTGGGATTGACTTCGTGGATCAGTTCATTCGCCAGCTGCAGGTAATTCAGCGCTTCCAGATCCGTATTCAGATTGAAATACATATCGTAGTTCGTAAAGGCGCTTCCCAGCCCATGGTCATGATAGATCATGCTGGTTACGCCGTCGAACCTGAAACCGTCAAAATGGTAGATTTCCTGCCAGTATTTCAGATTGCTCAGCAGGAAATGAAGCACTTCAGGCCGTCCGTAATTGAAGAGTTTTGTTCCCCAGGCAGGATGCCATCCCTCTCCCCCGGGCAGGAAGTACTGATCTTCCGTACCGTCCTGAAGCTGCAGTCCTTCCCCGACATTGGGGCAGGCATGGCTGTGCACAACATCCAGCAGTACCCGGATGCCCATTCCGTGTGCGGTATTCACCAGGTATTTCAGGTCTTCCGGATTTCCGTACCAGTGAGCTGCGGCAAAGAAATTCGTCACCTGGTATCCGAAAGATCCGTAATAAGGATGTTCCTGAATGGCCATCAGCTGCACCGTGTTGTACCCAAGTTCACGGATACGCGGCAGTACATTGTCCGCGAACTCGCGGTAGGTACCGATGCCCTCCCTGTCCTGGCTCATGCCGACATGCGCCTCATAAATGAGCGGAGCATCAGGCTCGGCAGTCATAAACTCCCGGTCTGTCCAGGCATATTCTTTTTCCGGATCCTGCACCTGTGTACACAGCAGGCTTGTATCCGGATCCATGACAATCTTTGTGCTGTATGCCGGAAGCCTTTCAAACCGGTTCCCGCCGTTTGTGACCCACAGTTTGATATTTTGTCCCTCCTGCAGGCCGTCTTCCTCCCGGAACCTGATTTCCCACACGCCGTTTTCCTTCCGTTCCAGCGGATGGGATTCCCGGTTCCATTGGTTAAAATCGCCCATCAGGCATACTTCATCCGCTCCCGGCAGCCATTCCCGGAAAACCCATCCGCTTTCCGTTCTGTGAAAGCCAAAGTACAGATAACCGTTGGCAAAATCAGAAAGGGAAGCTGTCCCGCCGACCAGCTGCCGGCGTTTTTCCTTAAACCGGTCCATGCGCAGAACAATGTCTGACTCATACGGTGCCAGCCATGGATCAATCTCCGTAATCTGATAGGGCGCGTTCAGCTTTCCGACATCCATTTTTTCTTCCTCCGCCTCTTATTGAACCTGTACCTGCTGTCCGTTCAGATCGTAATACCGCGTTGATGAAAGCTGCTTATATTCATTGTAGAAATAACGGATCTCACTGTAGCCGGCGGAAATCTCCGCAGCCTTTCCGTCTGCGCCGAGCAGGATCCGGCTGATCGTCGTTCCGTCCTCGTCCTTCCCGTCAATATATCCGGCATATCCTTCGCTGCACAGAACCGGGTTCCCTTCTGTGTCCTGGTACAGCACTTTTTCAAGGCTGCCCTGAGTATCGTAGCTGTACAGTACTGCTCCGACGCCCTGTTTGTTGTTGGTACGTTTTCCTTCGCTGTCCAGGAAGCATTCCTTCGTGACGCGGCCGTCCTTCATTTCCCGTACCAGTGTGGCCACGCCGGCGCTGTCGGCGACCACCGCGTCATTCAGGTCCCTGCGGGTCAGCTTCACAATGCTGTCACCTTCATATGTATACTCTTCCCAGGCATACCCGGCTCCCCTGTCTGTCAGCTGCTCATTCACGTCATAATACTTGATGCTGGTAATCCGGCCCTTGTCATCTCTGTTTTTCACGCAGCGGAACCAGCCGTCCGGTCCGGTGGCCGGTTTGCCGTTAGCGTGATCGTACCGGATCGACAATACCCGGAATCGTTTGTCAACCTTCTGTTTGACAGCCGCATACCCGTCCGCGCAGTCCACCGGATTACCCTTTGTATCCCGGAATGTCCGGGCTGTCATGGTCTTATTGCTGTATTCTGTGTATATGGAAGCGTACCCGAGAGAGGGTACCGTAACCGGCTTCTTGTTCAGTCCGTAATAGGTAATCGTTCGTACTTCGCCGAAGCCGTAGTACGTGATTCCCACAAGGGCGTATCCCTTACGGTTCAGGGTACGGTTCCCCTGCGCATCCAGGTACTCAATTTCCGTAGTGTTTCCCCGGCCGTCGCGCATAACGCGCTTGCCGTAATATCCGCCGCTCACCTGGAAAGGCTGTCCCTCGGTATCAAAATATTTTTCGATGGTTTCTTCCCGTTTGTAGGTATACCGTACACGCGCATAGCCCTCCGGCCCCGCGGCCGGATTGCCGTTGTCATCCAGCCATACCGTTTCCGTTACTTTTCCGTTTTCTTCCGTATTCCGTGCGCTGATCTCAGCCGTTGCCGGGATAACTGCAAGCATGCAGATAATCAAAGCAATAATTCCTGCGAAATAGTTCTTTTTCATCAAAAATGTCCACCTGTCTTGTCTGAATTGTGCCCGTCGGCAGTTATTGATCCTGTCTGTTTAGTATAACAAAAAGCCCGGCATAAAACAACCGGGCCTGAATGCTGTTGCGCAGGTTTTGCGGAAAAGAATCCTGTTACCTGGCGGGTTTTTCTCTCCAGCGGATCCACCGTGTCTGTTTTTCTCCTGAAAGATCTGTCACCTGAAGATGATACCCTTCCAGATCAAAGCAGGGAGCTCCCAGATCCAGCACCGCGGGTGTGCGTGACCGTGTGTCTTCCGGCGCAGCGTCCAGCAGTGTCACAATAACGCCGCCATAAGGCGGAAGCGTGGTGGTATCTCCTTTTTCTTCCAGATACTGCCGGTACCGTTCATAATAATCGCTGCTGCCGGTAGCATGAATCAGAAGCGGATAATGCAGGTAGGGTCTCAGTTCCTTCGGCAGTCCTCTGGTTGTATACCCGAAATCCAGCAGCGTGCCGATGAACATGGCGCTGTGATGGCTTCCGTCCTGATGTTCAATGCACAGAATGTCGCCGATGCTCAGTTCTTCCACCCGTTTGTTGCCGGTTTTTTTTGCTGCTTTGTAAATGACATAATCTTTATACTTGTTTCGGTTCAGCAGGTTGGAGATGCTGTCATGCGGCGTATAGCCCATCTGTTCGGTGATCCAGCGGGTATATCCTGCACAGTCCAGGCCGTAAAGATACTGCTGATCCGGCTTGTAATAATCGGATTCCTGTTCCGGGGCGGCGGGCTCCAGGATTTTCTCCACATGGCGTCCACCCCAGAAATAGGGACATCCCAGCGGAAAGCGCGCTTCAATTTCCGCACCGGTGTCCTTATTGTACCGGACCAGGAAAGGATTCCCCTCCTCCAGCATGGACAGAGCCACGTCCAGTACATGATATCTGTCCGCTGTTCCGGCTGAGGTCATCAGCAGGATCACAGCAAAGGTCATCAGGCAGATTCTTTTCAGAATTTTCATATGATGAACTCCTTTTCTCCTGTGAAACTCCCTGTTTCTGTGTTTCACAGTGCAATGCTTTGGTCTTCTATTTTGACTGATACGCCGCGCCGTGTCAACGATTACATGCTTTCCGGGCTGTTTCACACCCATGGTTACGCGGATCGTTTTTTATAGATTCATCCGCTTGACAAACCGGCAGTTTTCCCGGATCATAATGCTGCATTTCCGGACAGTATTCCGCTACCGCAGAGGAGTTTATGATGAGCTATGAGCTGAAATCCGCCCGTTTCCTGGCCAGGGATGTGCTTATGTCTGCCGTCCTGCCCGGAGACCGGGTCATCGACGCCACAATGGGGAACGGTCATGACACCGCTTTCCTTTGTGAAACGGTCGGTCCCTCCGGTCATGTGTATGCTTTTGATATCCAGCCGCAAGCTGTTGCCTCCACGGAGATGCTTCTCCGGCAGGCAGGTCTGCTGGATCGGGCTGATCTTTACTGCGCGGGCCACCAGCGGATGGATGAATATGTCACGGAGCCTGTCAGCGCTGTAGTTTTTAATCTCGGCTGGCTTCCGGGAGGCGATCATTCTGTAACCACATTCTGGGAAACAACCCGGGAAGCTGTTTCAAAAGCGCTGCATCTTCTGCAGCCGGGAGGTGTCCTGGTGCTCTGCGCTTATCCGGGTCATCCGGCAGGAGACCGTGAACGACAGGAAATGCCCGCCTTTCTGGCCGCCCTGTCCAACAAAACTTTCAACGTGCTTCACCAGCGGTTTCTGAATGCCGGTCCGGGCGCTCCGGAGTGCTTTGTGGTACAGAAGCTCCGTTAATCTTATCAGAACAAAAAAGGATCCCCCGGTCTTATGCCGGGGGTCCTTGTGTATATTTCAGTCATCCTCGTCAGTCGGAGGCGCCGCCTCTTCTTCCGCCTGCACATCCTGGAAGGCCGAATACATCGGTTTCACAGACTGATTTCGCAGATGGCGGTCCACATAGTTCTTCGTGATTTTCGCCACGACGCCGGACAGCGCTATGACGCCGATCAGGTTCGGAATCATCATCAGGCCGTTAAAGGTATCGGCCAGATCCCAGGCCAGGTTATCACCCATCACTGCGCCGCCGAACACCAGCAGCACGAACAGCACGCGGTAAGGAATGGTCCGTTTTTCACCGATCAGGTATTCGCATGCCTTGGTACCGTAATGGCTCCATCCCAGAACCGTGGAGAACGCAAACAGGGCGATTGATACCGCAATAAACCCTGACCCGATCATACCGAATTTCTGTTCAAACACGGTAGCTACCAGGTTGTTCTTATCCAGATAGCTGAAAGCCTCGACCAGCTTGCCGCTGCTGAGATCAATCAGTCCGGAGGAAAGAATCGCGAATGCGGTCAGGGTGCAGACTACGATGGTATCGGCGAACACTTCAAAGATACCCCACATACCCTGCTTGACGGGTTCCTTTACATTGGAGTTCGAATGCACCATGACGGAAGAACCAAGACCGGCTTCATTGGAGAATACGCCGCGCTTCATGCCCCATTCAATGGCCAGCTTGAGGCCGTAGCCAACGACGCCGCCGGCGGCAGCTTCGAGTCCGAAGGCACCCTTGAAAATGGAGGAAAACACGGAACCTATCTGATTGATATGAAGGAAGAAAATCGTAATAGTGCCGAGCATGTACAGAATAACCATAAACGGCACGATTTTTTCCGTTACAGAGGCAATACGTTTCAGGCCGCCGACAACAACCAGCCCTACAAGGATCAGGACAATCACACCGGTTACCCAGGTTGGCAGGCCGAAAACACTTTCCATGTTTCCGGAGATGGCGTTCACCTGTGTCATATTGCCGATTCCGAAGGAAGCCACCAGGCAGAAGAACGCAAACAGTCCGGCCAGGATTTTGCCGATCATCCTGCATCCCTTTCTGCTTCCGAGGCCGTCCCGCAGGTAATACATTGCGCCGCCGGACCATTCTCCTTTGGAGTTCTTGCGGCGGTAATAAATACCCAGAACATTTTCAGAATAGTTGGTCATCATGCCCAGGAATGCCATGACCCACATCCAGAACACCGCTCCGGGGCCGCCTGCGAGAATTGCGCCGGATACGCCCACAATATTGCCGGTTCCCACAGTAGCAGCCAGGGCGGTACACAGGCTCTGGAACTGCGAAATGCTTTTATCTTTTGTATGGCTTGTTACATGCTTGTCGCGAAATACTGCACCGATGGTCTTTTTCATCCAGTGGCCGAAGTGTGAAACCTGGAACACTTTGGTCAGAAGGGTCATCAGGATTCCGACAAACGCCAGCAGCACCAGTGCGGGAACGCCCCATACCACCCCGTTCACGGCGTCGTTAACCTGTTTCACGCCGTCCAGAAATCCGCCGCCGGCCTCTTCTGCCGCGGCAGAGGCTGTAATCAGGAGAAATGCCGGAAAGATCCACGGAACAGACTTCACTTTAGGGGTCATATGATTCACCTTCTCAAAAAAGTTAATAGAAAACAACGTCTCCGGACAGACTGTCCGAAAACGCCCTTGTCTCTTGTGCAGGATTTTACAACCGCCTGTCTGGCACTGTCAATTCTTCCCGCGCCGGGAAACAATGAAAATACAAAGCTCCTGCCATGATCCGGTTGTGAATTTGCATGGCTCTGCCGTCGTATTTTTCATTGTGGAATATCTTATATCCGCCGCCTCCGGGAATATTTTCCGTTTCATACATTCCTGCCTGTTCATTTAACCGGTCAGGTAGTATAATAATTTCGTTATACGGTATAAGGGGATTCGCCCGGTGCGATGCGTCCGGATGCCGTTCATACTGACCACCGAGAGGATTATATTATGAATTTATGGCTCAGAAAGCTGAAAACCGAAGTTCCCTTCACGCTGAAGAAGCCGGCGGAAGTAGCCCGTTTTGAACTTGAAAACAATCTGCCCGGCTTCCGCTTTGAACTGTGTGAACAACCCGGAATGGGAGATACTTACCGGATTGAAAGCCGCGGCACCGGTTCATACATTCTCACCGGCGGAAGCACCGGGTTGCTGTATGGAGCCTACCGTCTGATTGAGGATTACCTCACCGTCGGAAGCACATGTGTACCCGTATTCTCTGCCCCGAAATACAGTCTGCGGATGATCAACTGCTGGGATAATGCGGACGGCGGAATTGAACGCGGTTATGCCGGTCGCAGTCTCTTTTTCAGGAACGGCAGGCTGGATTACAGCCGGGACCGTATCCGTACCCTTGCAAGACTATTGGCTTCTGCAGGCCTGAATGTACTGTGTATCAACAACGTCAACGTGCATGATCCTGCCCAGCTGCTTCTGGAGGATTATCTGCCTGATCTGGCTGCTTTGGCAGATCTTTTCCGTCCTTTCGGCGTCCGGCTGATGGTTTCTGTTGATTTCTCCCAGCCTATGCGCCATGGCGTTTCCACCGCGGATCCGCTTGATCCCGCGGTTCGTGCCTGGTGGAAGGAAACGGCCGCCCGGGTCTACGCGGCCGTTCCGGATCTGGCAGGTTTCCTTGTCAAAGCAGACAGCGAAGGCCGTCCCGGGCCTTTTACCTACGGCCGCAATCATGCGGACGGTGCCAATATGCTTGCTGAAGCCCTGTCGCCCTTCGGCGGTATGGTTGTCTGGCGCTGCTTCGTTTACAACTGCAGGCAGGACTGGCGTGACACGAAGACCGACAGGCCGAAAGCCGCCTGGGAGCATTATGCGTTCCTGGACGGAAAATTCGCGGACAACGTCATCCTTCAGGTGAAGCACGGCCCCTTCGATTTCCAGGTTCGTGAACCTCTCAGCCCCCTGCTGCTCGGGATGAAAAAAACCAAACTGGCCATGGAACTGCAGCTCGCCCAGGAATACACCGGACACCAGATTGATCTGTACACTATGATTCCCATGTGGAAAGAACTGTATGAGGAACTGCCCGCGGATAACATTATGTCCCTGGCTGCCGTGTCCAATCTGGGAGATGATGAAAACTATACCGGGCATCCCCTGGCTGCGGTCAATCTCTATACTTATGGCCTGCTTGCCTGGGATCCGGAAACTGACGCTGAAGAGGCCGTCACCCGCTGGTGCCGCCTGACCTATGATTTTACAGCGGAGCAGGAACAGACCCTGGTCTCTTTACTGCTTTCTTCCCGCCGTACTTATGAAAAATATACCGCTCCTCTGGGCATCGGCTGGATGATCACGCCTCATGATCATTACGGTCCGAATCCTTCCGGCTATGAATATGATATGTGGGGAACCTATCATAAAGCCGACCGGAACGCTGTCGGCATTGACCGGACGCATGCCGGCACCGGATATCTGGACCAGTATCCTGATGAAATCCGTGCAAAATATGAGGATCCGGCTGTCTGTCCGGACCTGCTTCTTCTCTTCTATCACCGTCTTCCCTATGATTTCATCATGCGGGACGGCCGCACGCTCATCCAGCGGATTTATGACGATCATTTTGAAGGCCTGGCGGAAACCCGTACCATGGCTGAAAAGCTTCTCGTCCTTCCTTTCCCGGAGCCGGATGCCTCCGTTATCCGTGATCGGATGAACCGCCAGCTGTATAATGCCCGTGAATGGTGTGATATCATCAATACCTTCTTTCATCGTCTCAGCGGCATTCCGGATGCACGTGGCCGCATTATTTACGACTGATTCTCACCATTCCGCCGGATGGCGGCTGTGCTGTATTCCTTTTTTCAGGAGGTGACAACATGAAAGTAATCGGGAAAATACTGAAACTTCTTCTCTGTATCGTTCTGGTGCTTGTACTGCTGCTTGGCCTGGCATTGGGTGTTTTCACCGCTGCCGAATACCGTCCTGCGGAAACTGAGGCATTGATTCCGGCACATGAAACCGATGCGGTTCTGGAAACAGGCAGTCCGCTGTCCATCGTCAGCTGGAACTGCGGTTACGGAGCGCTGGGAGACAATGCCGATTTCTTCATGGATGGAGGTACCTCTGTCTATACTGCGGATCGTCAACGGGTGGAAGCCAATCTTGCAGACATCCGGGACAGGCTGAAATCCCTTAAGCCGGACTTCCTGCTTCTGCAGGAACTGGATATCAATTCCTCCCGAAGTTATGGACTGGATGAGCGGACAATTCTCATGGACGCGATCCCGGGTGGAACGGACAGCTTTGCTTACAACTTCAACACCCTTTTCGTCCCCTATCCCCTTCCGCCGATGGGACATGTGGAAAGCGGCCTGTTCACCCTGAGCAGCATTTCACCGCTTTCCGCGGAGCGCATTTCCCTCCCCGTTCCCTTCTCCTGGCCCATTCGTCTTTTCAATCTGAAAAGGTGTCTTCTGGTCAGCCGCTTCCCCGTTAAGGATACGGATAAGGAACTGGTACTCATTAACCTGCACCTGGAAGCCTATGATTCCGGAGAAGGCAAGGAAGCTCAGACCCGGCAGCTGGTCTCTCTGATGCAGGCGGAATATGCCCGGGGCAACTATGTGATTGCCGGCGGGGATTTCAACCAGCGTTTCACCAATATAGACCAGAGCGCTTATCCGGTTTATGAAGGCATGTGGCAGCCCGGTGTGATTGATTCCGAAGCTTTTGGCAATGATTTCACCCTGCTCATGGACAACCGGGTTCCCACCTGCAGATCCCTGGACCGTCCTCTTGCCGGCGCGGAAAAAGAGGGTTTCCAGTTCTATCTGATCGACGGATTTATTGTTTCCGCCAATGTCCGCGCAGATTCTGTGGAAACACTTGATTACGGTTTTGTCAGTACGGATCATAATCCTGTCCGCCTGTCTTTTACCCTGGAATAGAAAAACGGCCGGAAAGGCCTTTTCCCGAAGTCCCCGAACCCGGGGACTTCTTTATTTTACTGCTTTCCGCGAAGGTGGATACACTGCTCTTTCCGATTGACAAAGCGCATAGCGGCAGGTATACTTTTCAGTAAAGAAGCAGCCCGTTCAGCTGCGAAAAAAACATATGGAGGTTTAACCATGAAGAGACTTCTTTCTGTAGTCCTTGCCCTGTGCCTGTTCCTGTCCCTGGCCGTTGTTTCCGCCCACGCGGAGGACATCACGCTGGACGTCATCATCGCCCAGTACGGCCCCAACACACAGGACTGGTTCCTGGGTGAAGGGATGGATGGTTCCAACTTCGTTGCGAAGTTCGAAGAAGCCAACCCCGGCATCAAGCTGAATCTGGAAGTGGTTTCCTGGAACGACCTGTACACGGTTGTTTCCACCCGTATCAGCAACAACAATGCGCCGGACATCCTGAATATCGACGTCTTTGCCGATTATGCGAATGAAGGCCTGCTGATGCCCGTTTCTGAATACTGCCCTGAAGAACTTTTCCAGGATTTCTTCCCTCAGTTTATTGAGCAGTCCGTCATCGACGGGACAGTCTGGGCCGTACCGGATCTGGCTTCCGCCCGCGCCCTGTTCTATAATGAAGACCTGCTCAAGGAAGCCGGTGTTGACAAGGTACCGGAAACCTGGGCGGAACTGGAAGACGCATCTCAGGCCATTATCGACGCCTTCGGCGGAGAAGTGTATCCCTGGGGCATCGACATGACCACCGATGAAGGCCAGGCTGCATTTGCCTATTACACCTGGGGCAACAACGGCGGCTTTGTGGATGACAGCGGTGAATGGATCCTGAATTCTGACGCCAATGTCGAAGCCATCGAATACGCCATCGGTCTGGTGAACAAAGGCTTCACCAATCCGAACCCCGCCACCCAGACCCGTTATGATCTGCAGGACATGTTTGCCGCCGGCAAAATGGCCATGCTGATCGCCCCGAACCAGCTTCCCACCTACATTCTGGACAAGGAAGGCACTGTGGTTCCCGGCACAGCTGCCCTGCCGCACAACGAAGGCGCAGGTTCCAGCTCCGTCGGCGTTATGGACCGTATCATGGCCTTCAAGGACGACACTGCTCCTGATCAGGCAGCCCGGAACGAAGCCATCGGCAAGTTCCTGACCTTCTTCTACGATCCCGCGAATTATGTCGGCTGGGTCTCCATGGAAGGCTTCCTGCCCGCTGTGAACTCCGCTGTCGGCGCTCTCGTTGAAGCTGATCCTACCTTCCAGGCCTGGCTGGATGTTCTCGGAAGCGCCAAGTTCTATCCCACCACAAAGGCGGAATGGAATGACGTGAAGCAGGGCGTTATCGATGTGGAACAGCAGGCGCTCACCGGCGGTAATGTGAAGGAACTGCTGGATGCGCTGCAGGCGAAAATAACCGGTAAATAATCCCTTATAATCCGGGAGGCCGGAAGCCCCGGCCTCCCTCTTTTTGTGACAGGAGAACAAGCATGCGTTCAGTTTTTGTCCGCCATCGTTGGGAACCATATCTATGGATCCTTCCCAGCATTCTGCTGATGCTGGTTTTCGTTGTGTTTCCAATTGGAATCGTCTTCCGGCTGGCTTTCAGCCACATCAGCCGCGCCGGCGTTGTCGGCGGTTTTATCGGGCTGAAGAATTTTCAGGACGCTGTCTCTTCTCCCGCCTTTCCGCAGGTAATGATGAACACAGCTTTCTGGGTGGTCTCCGTTGTCGGGCTGTCCACCCTGATCGGTTTCATCTGTGCCATGGTACTCAATCAGCCTTTCCGGGGCCGCAAAATTGCCCGCTCCATCATGGTCTTTCCCTGGGCCGCGTCTCTGGTCATTCAGGCTTCTGTATGGAACTACATCATTAAAATGGAATACGGCAACCTGAACAACATTCTGCTGAATCTGGGATTCCTGCAGGATCCGGTCAACTGGCGCGCAAGTTATCAGATCGAGTTCATCTGGGAATGCGCCATCGGCATTATCGTCACCATTCCCTTCGTGACCTTTACCGTCCTGTCGGGCCTGCAGTCCATTGACGCTTCATACTATGAGGCCGCCACCGTGGACGGTGCAGGATTCTGGAAAAAGCTTCGTCACGTTACTATTCCGCTCGTTAAGCCTTCCCTGACTGTTTCCACTGTACTGAACATCATTTATGTCTTCAATTCTTTTCCCATCATCTATACCATCACGAAAGGCGCGCCGGCCAATAAAACGGATACTATGGTCACCTACCTGTATATGCTGGCCTTCTATGATCAGCGCAAAGGGCCCGCCACTGCGCTCTCCGTCATTGGTTTCGTGATCCTCTGTATAGCCTCCGGCGTTTATATGCTCATAACCATGCGGAAGGAGGAATCGCTCTGATGAAAGCTCTTTCCGCCGCTGCGGTTTCCCGCAGGCAGGTGCTTCTGATGATCCTGTCAGCCGTACTGCTGACTGGCCTCATCTGTTCTGTTACTTTTCTCCGCTTTTCCTCCCAGCTGTATATCAAGCGTTCCCCGAACACCTTTGTCGGGGATGAAAAATATCAGTCTGTCCGGCAGGAAGTGGAACTTCAGCTTGAAAATTACCGTTCACAGGGTGTGGACGGTGTAATAGAAGAGCAGGTCATTGAACGGGTAAACAGCAAAAACGAGACCACCTCTCTGGTGATCTTTACCGTTAACGCTGCCAACAACAGAAGCGGCTGTGATCTTCTGAAGGCGGCCCTTCCCGCTTCCCGCCTGTTGATTGGAATCCTGTTTCTTTCCGCGGCTGCGTGGCTGCTTACGCTTTTGTCCGCTTTTACCGGGAACCGGATTGCAGGAACCGGCTCCTTTATCCTGGCTCTCGCTGCTTTTTTTCTGATTCCGGTTATTTTTAACAGACTGAATCTGGATCTGTCCCGTGCGGTGGATCTGGCACAGTCCGGCGGAAGCGCCGATGCGCTGGACCGGCTCCGTCCCGCGCTGGACCGGTTCCTCTTTGACGGATCCGTCGGTGATCAGCTTGACGCAATGCTTTCCGCCCTGAAATACAGCATCTGTGCCGGTCCTTTTCTGCTGCTCATTCCGGCGTTTATAACCGTCTGTGCGTCTGTGCTGAGCACATCCCGTTCCCTGAAAAAAACGCTGCTGCGCGTTGCGCTTTATGCGAGCGTTATCCTTTTCTCACTGTTTATTCTCTATCCGTTTTTTGTCATGTTCATCACAGCTTTCCGGAGCAATGCCGAAACCACCGATATGCATTTTCTTCGGATTCTGCCGTCACGCTGGGTTTTCAGCAATCTGACGGATACGCTGAATCGGGGAGTCCTTCGCTATCTTGGCAATTCCCTGCTCATTGCAGGCGGTGCCACACTGATTGCCATGATTTGCGGTATTCCCGCCGCCTACGCCATGGCTCGGATGGATTTCCGGGGCAAGAAAGCCTATCTCGGGTTTGTCATCATGAGCCAGATGTTCTCCCCCGTTGTCCTGCTGGTCGGTATTTCCCGTCTGATGAACACCCTGCATCTGAACGACACACTGATGGGTCTGATGTTCATCAACGCGGCATTCAACCAGGCTTTCGCCATCTGGCTGCTGCGGGGCACCTTCGTATCCATTTCCTCGGAGATGGAGCAGGCGGCCTGTATTGACGGATGCAGCGTTCTGGGAGCCATGCTCCGCATTCTGCTGCCCATGGCTGCGCCCGGGATTGTCACCACGCTGATCTTTGTTTTCATCAATGCCTGGAACGAATACACGGTCTCCACAGTGCTGATTTCCACCCAGGCCAACCGTCCCATAACCGTGGGTATCACCCAGTTCTCTTCCTTCAACATGATTGAATGGCAGTATCTGTTCGCGGCAGCGCTGCTTGCGACGGTTCCGGTTATCATTCTCTTCATGCTGATCGAAAAACACCTGGCCGCAGGACTGACAGCAGGAGGCGTTAAAGGCTGATATGAAAAACTATCCTGAGATTCTGGATGCCTTTGCCCTGCCGGAAGGCGAACGGTCCGCTGTTCCCTTTGGCAACGGACATATCAATAATACTTTCCTCATCCGGATTGCCGGAACGGATAAGCAGTATATCCTTCAGCGTATCAACAGCTATGTTTTCACCCATCCGAAGGAAGTCATGGAAAACATGCAGCATGTCACCTCTTTCCTGCGCGGTAAAATCGCCGCGGAGGGCGGAAACCCGGATCGTGAAACCATCACCCTGGTTCCCTCCCGTTCCGGTGAGGCATATGCTGAGGATTCAGACGGCCAGGTCTGGCGGGTTATGCTTTTTGTGCCGGACACCTTCAGCCCGGAGCTTCCGGATAACCTGGGTGTTCTGGAAGAGTGCGGCGGTGCCTTCGGCCGTTTTGCCCGTCTTCTGAACGATTTCCCCGCAGCTTCATTGCATGAAACCATCCGGGCTTTTCATGATACGCCTGCCCGTCTCCGTCAGCTGGAAGACGCCGTGCAGCGGGATCCTCACGGTCGTCTGCAGGATGTAGCGGAAGAAGTTGCCTTTGCCCGCAGCCGCGCTTTGGATACCCGTTTCCTCACGGACGCACATGCGGCCGGAGAACTGCCGCTCCGGGTAACACATAATGATACAAAGGTCAACAATGTTCTGCTGGATAAAACCACCGGCAAAGCGGTCTGTGTGATTGACCTGGACACGGTCATGCCGGGACTGCTGGCCTATGATTTCGGCGATGCTGTCCGTGTCGGTGCCTGCAGTGCCGCAGAGGATGAACAGGACCTGGATAAAATTCATCTTGTCCTGCCCAAATACCGTGCGTTCTCCTGCGGCTTTCTGTCTGAACTGAAGGGAATGTTGTCCCGGGAGGAGCTGCTTTCCCTTGAAGCGGGAGCCCGCCTGATGACGCTGGAAAACGGTCTCCGTTTTCTGGCCGATCATCTGAACGGGGATATCTACTTTAAAATTCACAGGCCCGGCCAGAATCTGGACCGTGCCAGGGCGCAGTTTGCACTCTTCCGGGATATGGAAAAGCACAGTGAGGAAATGAAGAGTATACTTCTGGAATTATATAACGGCTGATCCTCTCATCTTTCAGCTTCCCGTATCGGGAAGCTTTTTTCTGATACCGGCGTAATAGTTGCCGGTATTTTTACAAAAATATGATTATTTCCTTCCGGCTTCGTCATATAATAGATCCAGTATTCAGACTACCCTATTGGGAGGCATTTGCACATGAAGAAATGTTTTCTTTCTTTCCTTCCGGTTTATCTTTTCATTTTCTGTGTTTTCTGTCCCGTTTTTGCGGAAGAGACCGGTCCGGTCTCCGGAAATATCTATCTGTATGGAGAAACACATTCCGACTCCTCCTGTCTGGATAAAGAGCTGGAGGCATGGTTCTCTCATTACGAAACCGGCACACGGGATCTGTTCGTTGAACTGCCCTGCTATACCGCAGGATACCTTAATCGCTGGATGCATGAGGACACAGACGATCTTCTGGAAATGGTTTTCAGCGATCTGGAGAATACAGCCTTTGATTCACCACAACTGCGGCATTTTTACCGGCAGCTCAAAGCGGTCTGCCCTGATACGGTTTTTCACGGCACGGACATAGGGCACCAGTATCTCACAACAGGAGCCCGTTATCTTTCTATGCTGGAATCCGAAGGCAGGAAGAACAGCACGGAATACCTTCAGGCGGAAGCAGCCATTGAACAAGGCAGAACCTATTATGCAATGCAGGCTGAAGATCCGAACGCTGCCTTTGCTTACAGAGAGCAGCAGATGGTGGACAATTTCCTTCATGAGTATGACGTTCTGGATCAGAAAAATGTTATGGGAATCTATGGTTCCGCACACACAAGACTGTTTTTCCCCGATCAGACCGGGTCTGTTCCCTGTATGGCAACGCAATTGAAAATGCTTCTCGGAAACTGTATCAGCTCAGCAGATCTGACAAAGCCTGTCATCCGTTCAGATACCGTTACGCTGAACGGAAAAGAGTATCCGGCTTCCTACTACGGAAGGGATGATATTTCCTGGGCGGAAGGTTATCTGACCCGGGATTTCTGGCGGGTGGAAAACGCTTATGAAGACCTGAAGGATTCCCCGCGCACCGGAAACTATCTTCCGGCCTATAACTACATCATGGAAATCCGCGCAGGTGAAGTCTTTATCGTCGAATATGCAAAAACAGACGGCTCTCTGGATCGTCAGTATTATCTTGCGGACGGAAGCACTTATTCTGACTGGGTTCTCAATACATACCAGATTATTCCGGATGAATAATCTCTGAAAAGCAGATCGGCCGGGAAGCATATTGCTTTTCCCGGCCGTTTTGTTTTTCTTTTTACTTCAGTCCTGTAAAATCCGCCATTTTCCGGACCAGTGCCTCCGCTTCCCCTTGGGTCGGCGCTTCCGCAAAAACCCTGATCCTGGGTTCCGTACCGGAGGGACGGACAATTACCCATCCATTCTCAAAATACACCTTGCAGCCGTCCATATAACTGACCCTCACAACAGTCTGTTCAAACGGAGGCAGTTTCTTTTCCGTCATGATCAGTCGATGAATCTCCTCTTTCTTCTCAGGGGTCAGCGCCCAGTCATATTCTGCCGCATGCGTTTCTCCGTACCGGTCATACAGATCCTGTACCAGCTCGCTGAGCTTCCTGCCGCTGACGCTCAGCATCTCCACCAGCAGGCTGGCCGCATACAGGCCGTCCTTGCCCGCGATATGGCCCCGTACCGTCAGACCGCCGGAGGATTCCCCGCCGATCAGGGCGTTATGTGCTTCCATCCCTGCAGAAATATGCTTGAATCCGACCGGCACCTCAATGCATTTCTCCCCGTGAGCTTCCGCAATCCTGTCCAGCAGGTGTGTTGTGGCTATATTGCGGACTGCAGGTCCTTTCCATCCTTTCTGTTCCAGCAGATAGGAATACAGCAGTGCCAGAATCTCATTGGCTGTGATATAGTTTCCTTTTTCATCGATAATCCCCAGCCGGTCTGCATCCCCGTCTGTGGCTATACCCACGTCCGCGTTGTGTTCCTTCACCGCGTACTGAAGATCTACCAGCGTATCCGGATTCGGTGCCGGCAGATGTCTCCCGAAGAAAGCGTCATGACGGTCATTGATCACATCCACGTCGCACCGGGATGTGTAGAGGATGGTCTGCAGTCCGGTCAGACTGACTCCGAACATCGGGTCCAGCACAATCCGCAGACGCCGTTTCCGGATCGCCTCCGTATTCACCTGTTTCAGGATGGAATCCAGATAAGCGTCCCGCGGATCAATAATACGGATTCTGCCTTCGGCTTTCGCCGTTTCAAAATCCATGCTTCCGATTTCATTCTCCCGCAGGGAATTTGCAGTCTCCTGAATAGCCTCCGTCACTTCCTGCGCTGCGTCCCGTCCGCCGGCTGTAAACAGTTTGATGCCGTTCCAGATGGCCGGGTTATGGCTGGCCGTCACCATCGCCCCGTAAGGCAGTTTCCTTTCCTTCACCGTGAACATAATCTGGGGAGTCGGGCAGCTCATATTCACAAAATACACTGTTATGCCCTCGCCTGCCAGCACCTCGCAGAACCAGATCAATGCTTCCCGGCTGAGGAATCTCCTGTCATAGCCGACGCACAGTCCGGTATCAGCGCAGCCCTCCTGCTTCATTCTGCGGGCAAGCGCCGCGGCAACACGCCGGATATTGTCCCTGGTGAATCCGTCTCCGATAACGGCTCTCCAGCCGCCTGTTCCGAATTGAATCATCCTGCTGCCTCCGTTCAGACCGCGCTCATCATTTTTCGGATGAGGCTGTCGTTCTTTTCCATTTCCCTGACCAGAGCCATCTGGGTCCGGGTCCGGTCCAGATTATGATCCGGTCTTTCAATATGATAATAGGTATCGCCGTTCAGATAATCCGTCAGGAATCGCACCGCGTTCTCCAGTGTGATAATCCTCGCACCATCCGGCAATGTTTCCTTTTCCTGCTTCGTCAGTTTGTCCCCGCAGGCGCCCAGGAATCCTTCCGCGTAAGCTTTGTACAGATTCAGGTCCATGTGCACTTTCCGGAGATCTTTTTCATCCTCTGCCGCCGTAGAAGCTCCGAAACGGATGGAATCACCGAAATCATTGGCTGCCAGTCCCGGCATAACTGTATCAAGATCCAGGATACACAGCGGTTCCCTTGTTTTTTCATCCAGCATGACATTGTTCAGCTTTGTATCGTTATGCGTAACGCGCAGAGGCAGTTCTTTCCTCTTCTGCATCTGTGTCAGCAAACCGGCTCCTGCTTCCCGCTCCAGCAGGAAACAGATTTCAGGCTCCGCATTCTGAACCCGTCCGGCTCTGTCTTCGCGGATTGCGTCATGCAGAGCCTGATAGCGTCTCGGAGTATCGTGAAAACCCGGAATGGTTTCAGTCAGCTTTTCCGCGGGAAAATCCGCCATTCTGTTCTGAAACAGGCCGAAAGCGGTTCCGCTGTTCCGGAAATCCGCCGTTGTTTCCGCCCTGTCCAGGCATACTCCGCCGGTCACGTATTCATACATCCGCCACAGTTCCTTCCGGCCGTCCAGAATAAAATCCCGTCCGTCCTTCAGTTTCACCAGCGTCAGCACATGCCTTGGGTCCGGATCTTTCTGCCGAAGGTGTTCTGTCACCATCAGCATATTATTCATCAGTCCTTCCGGATCCCGGAAGGTATCCGTGTTGACCTTTTGCAGGATATACAGATGCGGCTGGTTGGTGATCACCAGCCAGGTCTGGTTGATATGACCAGAGCCGAAGGGAATGCACTTGATGATTGTTCCTTCTGTGCGGAACAGTTCCGCCGTTTCCCGCATGATTTTTCCCCGCTTTCAGGACTTTTTCACAAAACACCGGCAGGAGGAACCCTCCTCCTGCCGGCAGTATAATGATCAGTTTGTTTTTTTCAGAGTTTATTTGGAGGCTATAAACGCGTCCAGCTGACGGTTCATTTCATCCACATAATCATTGATGCCGGCTGCTTCCAGTTCCGCGATCGCCGCCGGATAGTTTTCGTCGAAGTCCACATAGCCGTACATGATGGGTGCCAGCTTCTTCCAGGCTTCCAGGCATGCGTTCTCGGTGACCTCAAATCCACTGTTGTTGAAGGCAAAGCCCATCATTGCGGAAATCTTAGCGTCATCATCCCAGTGACGGTACATATCAATATATTCCTGGGAGACATCTCCGCCAAACACCTGATAATTAGCATTCCGGAACATCCACTCATAGAAGAATCCTTCGCCTGCCGCGGTTTCGCTGATCAGCTTCAGTCCGCCGTTCTCGTCCAGATCCCAGTCTTTGCCCTTCTCACCGTACAGGCAGAACAGGTAGTTGTCCTGGCTGCCCCACAGCCATGCAAGGAACTTCAGGGCGCCTTCCGGATTCTTTGCGGAATACGGAATGCACAGCACTTCACCGCCGGCAGCATTAACGTACCGGGGTTTTTCAGGCGCGAGCAAGTAGTTTTTCATCACAGCATTCGGATCTGCAGCCTTTACCTTACCGCCGATCTCGAGTTCCTTGCCCAGGGAACCTTCCACCCACAGGTACAGGCCGGTCTGCACACGGCTGTCACGCTCGTTGTACTTGATGGCTACTTCGTCATGATACAGGCCGTCCAGGAACATTTCCCGGTTGAACTGTGCCACCTTTTTGAAGGCGTCGGTATGGGCGTAGCTGTAAGCCTTGTGGCTTTCCTCGCCGAAAACCACCAGGTCCTGGAACAGCCAGGTGTACTGTTCATCAGTAAAGTTGCGGGTCAGGGGCTTGAAGATGATATCTCCGGGGCCCATGTAGCCGGGCAGCTGTTCCTGCACGCGCAGGGCATATTCCCGCAGGTCCTCCGCATCTTTCACTTCAGTCATACCCACCTGCTCCAGCAGATCCTGCCGCAGGCAGACAAACTGGAACATGGCGGAAGAGGGAGCGTAAGCGGAAGGAATACCGTACTGAACGCCGTTGATTTTACCGCCGTTCATCTGGGTTTCCGGCAGGACATCCTTCATGTATTCCGGCCAGACCTTGGCGATCAGGTCGTCCAGGGGCTGGGCTTCCTTGTTGTTCACCATTGTGGGCAGGTCCGGCAGTCCGTCCCAGTACAGGTCGATGGTCTCATTGGCGGCCAGCATAACCTTTTTCTGGTCCCAGTAAGCGTCCCAGCTCAGGAACCGGAAATTCACCTTCATGTTCAGCTCTTCCTTCACCTTCTGCGCGAAAGCGCCGTTGATGAAGTTGGAGAAAGCGTCCGTTTCTTCACCGGGATAGAGGATGGTAATTTCCTCCAGCTCGTCTGCCTGCGCCATCAGCGGCACAGCCAGGGTCAGCACCATCATCAGTGCCAGTACAACAGCCAACAGTTTCCTCATGTGTTTGTCCTCCTTCTATTTTTCATAATATGCTTAACGCATTATGAATCTGAAAAAAGTTTACGCAGAGAGTGATCGTCTCTTTATTCTTTAATTGCTCCTGTCATTATGCCCTTGACAAAATAGCGCTGGATAAAGGGATACAGGAAAATAATCGGACCGATGGTAATGATCGTAACGGCCATCTTCACTGTTTCCGTAGGCAGCCGGATATTGGCTGCCGCACCGGAAGGTATCCGTCCGCTGGAAACCGCATTCACATTGGACATAATGGAATACAGGTAATACTGCAGCGGGAACAGGTCCCGGTCATCAATGAACATCAGGGCATGCCACCAGTCATTCCAGTATCCCAGTGCATACATCAGACCTACGGTCAGCAGTGCCGTGACGCTCAGCGGCAGGGCAATCCGGAAAAAGATCGTCATATGTCCAGCCCCGTCAATTTTGGCCGCATCATAAAGGCTTACACTGATATCCTGAAAATAGGATCTCATCAGGAACATGTACCAGACACTGAACAGCATCGGAAGAATCAATGCAAGGATATTGTTTCGAAGCCCATACCAGTTCACACACACCACATACCAGGGAATCAGGCCGGCGGAGAATATGCTGGTAAAATTGCAGATAAAGGCAATCACGTTCCGGTATTTCAGTTCCTTCAGACTGATAGCATAGGAAATCATGCAGGTCACCAGCATCGATCCGAAAGTTCCCACTACTGTAACGATAATCGTGACAAAGTAGGATTTTGCAATTCTGGCACCGCTGTGGGCGAAGATGTAGGTATAGGTATCCAGGGTCCACCTGGTGGGAATCAGCCTGTATCCTTCCTTGTTGATCACGTCCTCCGGCGTCAGGCTGACTGTCACCGTGAGGATCAGCGGATAGAGGCACATCAGGCCGAAAAGACCCACAATCACATAGGCCAGAATTCTTGCCCATCGGTCCGACCCGCTGCGATGGATATGACTTGAATGGAGGTGTTTGCTGTGTGCTGCAATACTCATCAGAACAGTCCCTCCCCATCATTGATCTTCTTTGCCAGACTGTTGGCAAGGAGAATAAGAATCAGCCCCATTACACTCTGGCACAGTCCGATGGCAGTACTGAAACCAAAGCCCATTGTACGCATGGAGGTATAAACATAGGTATCAATAACCGATACGGCATCCAGCAGGGTACCGTTCTGTCCCACCAGACCCCAGATCATACCCATATCGCCGTAGAAAATCCGGCCGATACTCAGCAGCGTCAATGTAACAACCTGGTGCTTAAGCATCGGAATTGTCAGATAACGGATCTGCTGGAACCGGTTGGCTCCGTCGATTGTGGCCGCTTCATACAGGCTACCGTCAAACTGAGCCATTCTTGCCATATAAATAATGGAGTTGTATCCGGCCCACTTCCATACATCCAGGAAAATGACAATTACTTTCCAGTATTTCGGTTCTGCATACCAGCGAACCGGATTGGCCCCGAAAGTCATCAGCAGACGGTTTGCCACACCGTTTGCCCCGGTGAGAATCAGTTCACCTGTTTTCCGGTCAATCCGGAAATTTGCTGTCAGGAATCCGTACAGGATGGCTCCGATAACCACCCAGCTCAGGAAGTAGGGAAAGAACATGGCGCTCTGGCTGATTTTCTTGAAAGGTCCGTTTTTTACCTCGTTCATCGCAATGGCGATGGTGATCGGAACAATCGTCCCGAAAATCAGGCCCCAGAAGTTGATGATCAGCGTATTCTTCACCGCGTTCCAGAAATAGGGATTTCCTCTCAGGAAATAGGTGAAATTCTGCAAACCGACAAAGGGAGATCCGTATATGCCATCCACGACGTTATATTTGGTGAACGCCATATACATGCCGCTCATGGGCAGGTAGGCAAAAGCGAGAAGAAGCAGCAGTGCAGGTACGCACATGAGGTACAGCGTGCGGTTATGCTTCATTTCCCAGCAAAAACCGCGTTTCACAGGCGTGAGAGCTTTCTGCATGAATCTCTCCTCCTTTCAGCTGTTTTCATCATTCATGATTCGTAAGGATCTTCTCCGATCCGGGATACTTCCTCCCGCAGCAGGAACATCCCCGTGGTATGGAACCGGTCTCCCCGGTCCCATACGGCAAACATTCCGCGTTCCAGGCTGTTCCGAGGCTCCAGTTTCCGGTGATCTGCGTTTTCATCCCCCAGAACTTCCAGTCGGATCATCCGGTCCCCCTCTTCCACCGGATAGCAGTAAAACTGCTTCTGTACCCGCACAATGTTCCGGTCTGGTTTCACAATCTCCCGGAGTCCGGGATCATACAGCCAGCTTTCGCTCCAGAATCCGAGATAATTGTATTCCGGATAATACCGGTCATAGAAAGCCAGCGCCTTTTCACAGCTGCTGCGAACCCTTTCCGGCGTATAGCCTTCACCGCCCGGAATATGCAGGGCCAGCAGGAAATCATCGTCACCCAGTGCCTTTTTCCACACCTTTTTATCCAGCATGACAATTTCGGGAGAAATCAGTCCCTCCGGCCGGACCCGATTCCCCCATACGGCGTCATCTGTCTCCATGAACTCTGTGGTAAAGGCATCCGGATCCTTGACTCCGTTAACACCGTCAATCTGTCCGTCTCTGCGCACTTTGGTGCCGGCATGCCACAGGGCAACAACCTCTCCCGTTTCCCGGTTCCGCCAGGCTTCCGGCGATCCGCCCCAGCGGTAAGGGATAAAGTAGAACCGATCCAGGAAAAAGATCTGGCAGCAGTAAAAGTTCATGTCCCAGGGATAATCGTCAAAGCTGATATCCCCTGTCTCCACATATTTTTTCAGCTGTTTCCGGGTCATCCGTTCCGGGATGTCCGCGTCATATTCTTCCGGTATACCCCGTGTCCGCAACGCTTTCCGGCCTTCCAGCACACAAAGCTGTGTGTAAAGGAACGCGTATGCTTCCCGGGCAAATCCGTTCAGGCAGTCCGGCCTTGGCTGATAAAATTCCACCGCGTGGCAGCGAACCAGTCCGCGCACAGCGTCCATCGCCATAATATGTGCCAGTTCAACCAGTTCCGGCACGGCGTTAGCAGCGTCCAGTGCTTCCAGGAGCGCCTGTTGTCTGTCTTCCGGAACATTGTTGTCTTTCAGCACGGTAAGGAGTGTTTCACGGGGCAGCAATTCAGTTTCCGCGCTTTCAAGATCCCCGATATGTTCCTCCATGGCTTCGGGAATCAGGTCACCCGTTACCTTCAGCAGGGCATTCAGTCTTTCTCTTGTCATGCCTGCGGTTTCCTTTCATGCTTCCGGCGGAAATCGGCGATATTCACAACGCTGTCTGTAAGCCGTGCCTCTTCTGCGGCGCAAGCCATCATATGGCTTTCAACCGATTCATGAATATCCGTGGAAGATTCATTCAGTTTCCCTTCCAGCATAGCCAGGAAGTCCGCGACAATTCCGCTGTCACCGCCGCTGTGTCCGCTGGTGCTTTCCTCCGGATGGATTATTTCCGTTTCTCCCGGTGTAATACCGTTGCAGGCAAAGCGGGTAATCTCAATCACATTTTCATCTTCGTTCGCCCGGATTTCTCCGTCCTCGCCCATTATCTTGATCGTACGCATCATCCGGTTGGTGAATCCGCTCAGATTGAAGGTGGCGGTCACACCGTTTGTAAAGCGGATAATGGACACCTGATGGTCACAGACATTATTGTCACAGTGATAGACGCAACGGCCGTAAGGGCCGGTACGGATTGCTTCACGGAGTCCCTCTTCCGTCTGATCCTCGGTCAGCACAGCAGCCGGCCAGTTCCCCGCAACCGGCAGATAGCAGCGATAGGCACTGAACCTGCAGCTGTCCTTCAGCATGCATTCACTGCATCGTTCCGCTGCGCCTTCCGGCGCGTTCTCCGCTTTGAAATAGGTCAAATCGCCGAAAGATGCAATGCTCTCGCAGCGGCTTCCGGCCAGCCAGACCAGCAGGTCCATATCATGACAGGATTTCTGCATCACCAGCGGACTGGCCAGATCGCTCCGTCTCCAGTTTCCTCTCACAAAGCTGTGCGCTATGTGAAAATTCCCGATGTTTTCGTTGTGCTGAATCGTAATAACCCGACCGATTTTCCCGTCTGTGATCGCCTTTTTCAGTGCCCTGAAGAAAGGACTGTAGCGGAGCACGTGGCAGACGGTCACATGTCTGCCCGTTATTTCAGCTGTTTTTTCTATAATAAGGGTTTCTGCCGGATCCGGTGAAATCGGTTTCTCCAGCAGCAGATGATATCCTTTTTCCATTGCCGGAACAGCTTCCCGGAAATGGTCCCGGTCCATCGTGGCAATGATCGCGGCGTCACCGAGCTTCGGCTGAGCCAGAAGCTCCTCCCCGCTCCGGAAACGGCAGGCAGCCGGTATCCCGAACTGTTCGCCGGCAATCTGCCGCTTTACCTCATCGGTCTCCGCGACTGCCGCAATCTCATGTCCCATTTCCCGGGCATATTTCGCGTAGATCATTCCGCGCTGGCCTGCACCGATTAATACAAATTTCATATTCGGTCTCCTGATGAAACTTTCTTTATTGTTTACTAAACAATATCATATGTTTCAATGCATGTCAACCGTTATTTTTCTTCCGGAAAAGGCGTTATTTCATTATCTTATATATGTGTAACATTTATATTTTGTTTCATAAACAACTTGACACACTCATGCTCTTCCGATATCATATGAGCAGGATCCGGTGACAAAAACACAGTCTTTCTTTTCAATACACCGGAAAATGAACCGTCTTATGATTGTGTCTTGCCCACCCGGCAGAAAGGATGAAGCAATATGGCGAACATCCGTGACGTAGCCCGGCTGGCCAATGTTTCACCTGCCACTGTCTCCCGTATTCTGAATGATAATCAGATTTACAAGACAACAGATGAAACACGGGAAAGGGTGCTTCGTGCCGTCACAGAACTTGGGTATCAGGCACCCGTAAAAAAACGCCCGCACACGGCTCAGCAGAATACTTCCGGTTTCTCCGTCGGTGTCCTTCTGGCCACCACCAAAGGGAAATACAGTGATCCGTACTATCTGGCTATCCTCAGCGGGATTGAGGATGAACTGGCCCGTCTCGGCGGTACTGTTTCCGTCATTCAGACAGAACAGGAACTGGAGGACCAGGCGATCCTGAACCGCCTTCTGAACGCCGGTCTTTCCGGACTCATCATGATGCGTCCTCTTTCCGAACCGCTTTTTGAACAGCTTCATTCCCTGATTCCCCATATTGTCGGGATTGATACAGGTCACATGCCCATTGACAACGTGGAATACGATCATCTTCGGGTCAGCAAGATGGCTGTGGAATACCTGTACAGCAAGGGGCATCGCACCATCGGCTACATTGGCGGAAGCGTCGGTGACGCGCCGCTGAAGCGTTCCCGCCGATACCGCAGTTATCTGGAAACCATGGCAGACCTCGGTCTGGAAGTGAAACCGGAATGGGTCCTGAATTGTGACTGGGATGACCGCAAGTGTATCGCTCTGGTGGAAAAAACCTTTCATGAACACGGTCTTCCAACCGCCTTCTATGCCGCAAGTGACCTGATGGCTATGGCTGCCCTCCGCGCCCTGTATCAGCTTGGCATCCGGGTTCCCGATCAGGTGGCTGTCATCGGCATGAGCAATATTGAGATGAGTCAGTATGCCAACCCGCCGCTGACAACCATCGATGTTCCCGCGGTGGAAATGGGTATCACCGCCGCCAGAATTATTACCGCGCGTGTCCGCGGTGATACAACCCTTCCCAAGCGTGTGCTGCTTCCTTCCCGTCTGATCGAACGGGATTCAGTCTGACCTTCCCTTTTTTCCCCCCATAAACGCAGAGCCGGGAGCGACCCCGGCTCTGTTTCCCTTTTTCGATCTCCTGCGCATTTACGGATATAGTTAGAACTTCGTAATACTTTCTTTATGTTTGTATTGCATAATATGTACAGGATCCAATTCAATAATTGAATCATATAGATTAAGGAGGATGGTTTCCCATGAAAAAACTCACTGCCCTGCTTCTGGCAATTGCGCTGCTTCTCGGCTGCGCCGTCGCCCTGGCTGACAACATCAAAATGGACACCTTGACCTTCCAGTTTGTTCCCTCCAAGGATGCTGACGTCATTATCACCGGCACCAAGGATCTTCCCGATCTGATCAAGGCTGAAATGGCCAACCTGGGCTATGACATCGGTGAAGTCCAGATTTCCGTCGGTACCAGCTATGAAGCGACCGGCGAGGCCATGACTGCCGGTACCATTGATGTGGGCTGGCTCCCCGGCGGCACCTACGCCATCTACAGCCAGAACCAGGAAGTGGACGTTATTCTGACCGCCACCCGTGCGGGGCTGAGCAACGACAGCGAAAATCCTGCGGACTGGAACGGCATTGACAACAAAACCCTTCCCACCGAGGACCAGGTTACTTTCTATCGCAGCCTGATCTATGCCGCTCCCACTGAAAAAGGTAAAGCGCTGGCTGCCAAAGTCAATGCCGGCGAAACTCTGACCTGGGATGAGCTGAACGACTGCACCTGGGCTGTCGGCAACACCTCTTCTTCCGCCGGATACATCTATCCCACCATGTGGCTGATGGAACACTATGACGGCAAAAAGATTTCAGACCTGAGCAGCGTTGTGAATCTTGGATATGCGGACGCTTTTGCGCAGGCTGCTTCCGAACAGGTTGACATCATCTGCTGCTATGCCGATGGACGCCGTGACTATGAAAAGCCCTGGAACCTGCCCACTGATCAGCAGGATGACACCGGCAAACAGGGCATGGGCCGCGAAGGTTCCATCTGGGATGAACTGAACGTGATCGGCGTGACTGCCGGAATCTACAACGATACCGTGGCTGTCACAACCGCCAAGCCTGAAATCTACAATCCCGAGTTCATCAACGCGCTTCAGACCGCTCTGATCAATATCATCAACACAGAGAAAGGCCAGGCGATCTTCTCCGTGTACAGCCACACCGGTTATGCGATTGCCAAGGACAGCGACTATGATGCTGCCCGTCAGGCGCTGACCGCTGTGAAGTAATTCCGGCCTCATTGGGGCACACAGCGCCCGGCAGCCTTGCGTTGCCGGGCCGCTTTTTAACATAAAGCCGCCTGACAGGAGGAGAAGACAGGCATGATTGAATTCAGACACGTGGATAAAGTATACCCCAACGGGGTGAAAGGACTTCAGGATATCAACCTGACGATTGATCAGGGTGAATTCGTGGCGATCATAGGCCTGTCCGGTGCGGGAAAATCAACGCTGATCCGGACGATAAACCGGATGATTGACGTAACCGGCGGTCAGCTGATTGTGGACGGTACGGATGTGATGTCCTTAAAAGGAAAAGCCATGCGCCGGTATCGCCGCAAGATCGGTATGATTTTCCAGAGCTATAATCTGGTAACCCGCACAACAGCTATCAAGAATGTACTGACCAGCATGGTGCCGGACATGAGCTTTTTCCGGGTGCTTCTTGGCCTGTTTTCCCGGGAGCAGAAGATGCATGCGCTGGAAGCGCTGGATAAAGTCGGTATTCTGGATAAAGCCTATACCCGCTGCGACCAGCTGTCCGGCGGTCAGCAGCAGCGTGTATCCCTGGCCCGTACGCTGAATCAGAATCCGACGATCATCCTGGCTGATGAGCCCGTTGCCGCGCTGGACCCGATCACCGCCAAGCAGGTGATGAGTGACTTCCAGCGGATCAATAAGGAAATGAACATCACTGTGCTGATCAATATCCATCATGTGGATCTGGCGCTGAAATACTGTTCCCGTGTTATTGGTATCCGTGCCGGGGAAATTGTATATGACGGACCAACGGATCAGGTAACGCAGGAAGTGCTGGATGAGATCTACAACGGAACCGCGATTCCCACAGCGGAGAAGTGAGGCTGGTATGAAGAAAAAAACATCTGATACCGCCTATCGGGAACCGCTTCTGGACCGGATTATTCCGCCCCGGACAATCACGCTTCCCAACGGTCATACAGTCAAAAAGCCGATTTCCCGTGTTCCGATGATCACAGTCATCGTGATTGCTGTCATCCTGATCTCCGCCAAAGTCACCGGATTTGATTTCGGTATCATCCTCAAGCGCGGCCATCAGCTGGGTTACATTCTCGGGAGAATTTTTCATCCGGACTGGAGCTACTTTGGCGCCAATCCCGCCAACACTTCCAAACTGTTCAGTGCTCTGCTCGACACAATCAAAATGTCTGTTATGGGCTCTGTTATCGGGGCGACGCTCGCCCTGCCCATCGCGGTGCTTTCTTCGACCAACATCAATAAAAACGGCGTGGTTGTGTGGCTTTTCCGCATTCTGCTGATGATTGTCCGAACCCTGCCGACGCTGATCATCGCTAAATTTGCAGCGCTGATTTTCGGTCTGGGAACATTTGCCGGCACTGTTGCCATTGTGGTCTTTACCTTCGGCGTTGTCGCCAAAATGATGTATGAATCCATCGAGACCATCGACATGGGAGCATTTGAAGCCTCGGAGAGCTTTGGCGCCAACAAATTCCAGGCCTTCTGGAATGCCTGTATGCCTCAGATCCTTCCGACCTACCTGAGCTACTGCCTGTACAGCCTGGAAATGAATATCCGGGCAGCAGCAATTCTTGGTTATGTCGGCGCCGGCGGTCTGGGAATCCTGATCAACGAATTCATCGGATGGCGGGATTATGAGAGTCTCGGTGCTGTGCTGCTCGCCTTGTTTGTGGTTGTATTCATCATCGAAAATACAAGCCAGTATCTGAGAAAGAAACTGAGCTGAGGAGGGGAAAAGAATGGCTAAGGAAAAAAACAAGCTGAACGGCTATCGTCCCCTCACAATTGAGGAGGCCTATGCTTCCCGTCCCCGGCTCTGGTGGATCTACACGCTCATTCTTCTGATTGTGGCTGCCCTGCTCGGCTGGAGCGGAACCTCCATAACCTATAAAGGGCTTGCCTCCAAGGGAATCACCATCGCCCAGGGTGTTGGCTATGGTCTGGTGCATCCGGACACAAATCTCCTGTTCAATCTGACAAATGAAGGCGTTCCTTTTCAGCTGCTGCAGACAGTGGCTATCGCGGTTCTCGGCACGCTGATCGGCGGCATTCTGGCCATCCCGTTCAGTTTCCTGGCCTGCGATAAAATCGTGCCGAAGTGGGTTGCTGTGATCTTCCGCGCCGTCATCCTGGGCATCCGTACCATCCCCAGCCTTGTCTGGGCACTGGTCTGGATCCGTGTGACCGGACCGAATGCCTTCTGCGGCGTTGTCACCCAGAGTGTCTGTTCCATCGGCATGATCTGCAAGATGTATATCAATGCGATTGAGGATATAGATAAAAACATTCTGGAAAGCCTGGATGCTTCCGGCTGCAACGGTTTCCAGAAAATCCGCTACGGTGTTTTGCCGCAGATCATTCCAAACTTCATTTCAACGGTGATCTACCGGTTTGACATCAATGTCAAGGACGCCACGACGCTCGGTATCGTCGGTGCCGGCGGTATCGGCGCCGCGCTGATTCAGTGCATGAATTCAAGCCGCTGGAGCATGGTGGGCGCTTATCTGTGCGGTATGATTGTTCTGATGATTGTGATTGAGATTTTCTCCACCAAAATCCGTACCCGCCTGGCAAGAGGTTGATATGTTACCGATTCTGACCATATATTTCACTTCTGATATCCATGGTTATCTGTACCCCACTAATTTTCAGTCCTCCGATTCCCAGCCCATGGGGCTTCTTTCCATGCGTTTTCCCAAGGATGAAAACACCCTTGTCATCGACGGAGGCGATATGCTGCAGGGGTCTCCCCTGACCTATTTCGGCCGCTCAGAAGGCCTGGATCTGCCGATTGCCCGGGCGATGAATCATCGCGGTTATGATTACGTTACCCTGGGAAACCATGATTTCAATTATGGCCGTGAAAACCTGTCCCGGTATCTCCGTGAGCTGAATGCGCAGTGTCTGTGCGCCAACGTGGATGATTTGCGGAGCGAACTTCCGATTCTTCCCTGCACGGTACACACCCTCGGAAACGGGCTTCGGGTCGGTCTCGTCGGCCTTGTGACAGACTGGATCAATCGATGGGAAAAGCCGGAAAATCTCAGGGATTTTTCTGTTGTTTCCCCGCTGGAACGCGCTAAAGAAGCGGTTGCGTCGCTGGACTGCGATGTGCTGGTCGGAATCTACCATGGCGGTATAGAACGGGATCCTGAAACCGGACGCCTGCTCTCCGATACAGATGAAAATATTGCCTGCCGCCTGTGCGAGGAACTTCCTTTTGATCTGCTGCTGACCGGTCATCAGCATATTCCGCTCGCCGGCGCCTGCTGGAAGAATACGCATCTGGTCCAGACGCCCTGTAACGCCTCTGCCTACGTACGCGTGGAAATGGACGCCGACCGGCACTTCACTTCTGAGCTCTGCTCTGTCCCGGATCACGCGGACTATACCGCCGAGGAGGCCTCGCTGCTGGAGCGGCTGAATCAGTGGCTGGATCATCCGATCGGTCATCTTTCCCGCTCTCTCTGGCCGGAGGATAAGCTTGTTATGGCAATGAACGGCTCCCCGATCGCCGATTTCTTCAATCAGGTACAGCTTTGGGCGTCGGGTGCTGAAATCAGCTGCGCATGCCTGGCCAATTCACTCCGGGGCTTTGACCGCAACGTGACCGTGCGGGATGTGGTTGCCACCTATGTATATCCCAATACACTGAAGGTCCTGGAAGTCACCGGAGCGGTTCTGCGTCAGGCGCTGGAACAGTGCGCAACATATTTTGACCGGGATCCGCAGGGGCATATCGCGATCAGTCCCGCTTTTCTCCGGCCGAAGGAAGCCCATTTCAATTATGACTACTTTTCGGGCATTCAGTATACTTTTGATCTCACCCGTCCCGCGGGTCAGCGGGTGGTTTCGCTGACCCGCGAAGGCGTACCGGTGCCGGATTCACAGACCTTCACTCTCTGCATGTGTGATTACCGTGCCACCGGTGCCGGCGATTTTGACTTTTATCTGTCCTGCCCGGTTGTCCGGGATATCCAGACAGATATTACTGAACTGATCCTGCGGTATCTGGAAACCCATGATCCGGTGGAGATTTCCCCGGTTCATCCGCTGACAGTTCTGTCCTGAAAAGAAAAAGGGATTTTCTATGAAACGCATTCTGATCACAAATGATGATGGAATCCAGGCCTCAGGTATCATCCGTCTGGCAGACGCCGCCCGGTCGCTTGGTGAAGTAATCGTGATAGCGCCTGATTCCGAACGCAGCGCACAGTCCCACAGTATTACGATTCGCGAGCCGCTCGATTTTCTGCCGTATGCTTTTCCTGTTCCGGATGTGACCGCCTGGGTCTGCAGCGGTACACCGTCCGACTGTATCCGCGCCGGTCTGTCTTATCTGCTTCAGGATAAGCCTGATCTTGTTCTGTCTGGCATCAATTACGGCTACAACATTGCCTCTGATATCCAGTATTCAGCGACCGTCGGAGCCGCGCTGGAAGCGGCTCATCAGGGCATTCCGGCCGCCGCTTTTTCAGAGCCCTATCATCCGGATCACTCTGTAACCGACCGTTATCTTTCTGATGTTCTCAAGCTGCTTCAGGATGAGCTTCCCGGCCGTGATGAAATTCTCAACATCAATTTCCCGCTTTCTTCCTGTCAGGGCATTCTGACCGGAAGGAGCATGTCCGCCGGTTCCATGTTCCGCGGCAGCTATCAGCTCACGGAGCGCCTTCCGGACGGCGGGCTTCGACTGACAGCGGAATGGGAACCTGATACAGCCTGCGAGGACGGCTCAGATTTCCGTGCCATTCTGGATCATTATATTTCCATCGGGATCGTCAGAAACCTCCGGTAATCCGGACCGTCAAAAAACAGAACCGGCCTTCACAGACCGGTTCTGTTTTACTGTTTTATATCTGCGTTTTCTGTCTCGCAGTCTGTCAGCAATCAGTTTGCCAGCAGATGAGCGCATTCGCTGCGGAAGGAAATATAAGCATCGTCTCCGACCTGGTAGATTTTCCGTCCGATCGGACAGTTATCCGCGATTTTGATCAGCGTATCACCAATCCGTACATGATAGTTCTGGTAGGAACCCATGAAACAGCTCAGTTCCACTTTGCAGGGCAGCTGACCCTGATCGGCGATTTCAATGGCTTCCGGACGGAGAACTATCTCGGCGTTTCCGGTCGTTTCCTTATCCGAAAGAACTCTGACCGGATGCCCGTAGACCTCCGCTACCACATCGCTGCCTTCCCGTCCCGTGATCGTACACGGCAGGAAGTTGCACTCTCCGATAAAGTCAGCAACAAATTCGCTGTTCGGATGATAATAGATCTCCGTCGGGGATCCCATCTGGGCAATCACGCCGCCCTTCATCAGGATGATGTTGTCAGAGATGGCCATGGCCTCACTCTGGTCATGGGTCACATAGATAGCCGTAATCCCAAGTGCTTGCTGAATCCGGCGGATTTCCGTGCGCATCTGTACCCGCAGCTTCGCGTCCAGGTTGCTCAGCGGTTCGTCAAAAAGCAGCACACCCGGTTCCACCACGAGGGCCCGCGCCAGTGCGACGCGCTGCTGCTGTCCGCCGGAAAGCTGGTTGGTCATCCGCTGTTCCATGTCGGAAAGCTCCACCAGTTTCAGGATATTCGTAACCCTTTCCCGGATTTCGTCCTTCGGCACTTTCCGGAGACGCAGTCCGTAGGCCACGTTGTCAAACACATTGTAGTGCGGGAAAAGCGCGTAGCTCTGGAAAACCATTGCCGTATCACGCTTGTTGGGCGTCAGCTCGTTGATCGGCTCCCCGCCCAGGTAAATCTCACCCTCGTCCGGGCTTTCAAAGCCCGCGATCATACGCAGGGTTGTTGTCTTGCCGCAACCGGAGGGGCCTAGCAGCGTCACAAAGCTTCCGGGTTCAATCTCCAGTGCCACATCGTGCACGGCATAGAAATCCTTTCCCGTCTTGGGATCCTTGTAGATCTTTGAAATATGATCCAGGCGAACTCCCTTAGGCTCTTTCTTGTTCGCTGCCATATCACTTCACCTCTCCCTTAATCTTTTTGCTCGTACCAAAGTATTTCAGCACCGTATTCATGATCAGGATTGCCGCGTAGGTAATCAGGATCAGGATGGTGGCGTAGGCACATGCAACGCCGTATTCGCCCTTCTCGGCATATTCGTTGATCCGGCAGGTAATCAGCAGGAACCTGGGAGTTACCAGCAGGATTACCGCGCTGATAGCAGTAATGGACCGCACGAAGGTGGTCACCAGGCCGGAGAAGAAGGAATCCTTGATCAGCGGCAGCGTCACGGTCATGAATACCTTTCCGCTGCCCGCGCCCATATCGTAGGCCGATTCTTCAATGGATTTGTCAATCTGCCGCAGGGCGGAAATACCGCTGCGGGTACCCACAGGCAGGGACCGTACCACAAAGACGATTATCAGGATCAGGCCTGAGCCGTAGATACCCTGCAGGAAACCGGTCCGGAAAACGCCGCCGGCAAACCCGCGGATAAATCCAACGCCCAGCACAGTTCCGGGAACGGCCATAGCCAGCATAGACACAAATTCGATGAACCCTTTGGCCTTGAATTTCCGCTTGACCACCAGATAGGAAATGATCATGGAAAGCAGTGCCGTCACAGGAGCGGCAATAATCGAGAGTACGAAGGAATCCTTGAACGCCTGCCATCCGCGTTCGCGGAACATCTGCTCAAACCACTTGAAGGAAAGGGAGTAATCCCTGCCCCACAGCTTGAACAGTGCACCGAAGGGAACCGCGATATACATCAGGATGACGAACACGGAAACCGCTGTGCACAGGACCGTAAGCGGATAGCGGACACTCTTGTCCTCAATCAGCATCCGGCCTCTGGAGGCCTTGCCGGTCAGCGTTGCTGCCGTCTTCTTCTCCAGCACATACTTCTGGATCAGGAACAGCACCAGCGTCAGTCCAAGCAGTACCACTGCCATGGCGGATGCACCGTTGATATCGTATGTACCGCCGGTAATCCGCAGGTAAATCGTTGTTGCCAGCGTGTCATAGCTGCCGCCGATGATCATCGGGTTGGCAAAGTCCGCCACGGATTCAATGAAGGTCACCAGGAACGCGTTCCCGAGTCCGGGCAGCAGCAGCGGCAGCGTCACGGTCGTGAACACTTTCCAGCGGCTGGCGCCCATATCCCGGGCTGCTTCTTCCATGGAGGGATCAATATTCTTCAGCAGACCCTTCAGCATCAGGTAGACCACCGGGAAAAAGGTCAGGGTCTGTACGATCATGATGCCCCAGAGTCCGTAGATATCCGAGTCATAGATTCCAAGGACCATCCGGGTGATCAGTCCGCTGCGGCCGAAGAGCAGCATCATGGAAAGAGACAGCACAAACGGCGGGGATACCACCGGCAGCAGGGAAACGACGTCAAACAGCTTTTTCGTCATCCGGCTGCGGATATGAACGTAAACGTCCACATAGGCAAACAGAAGGCCGATCAGCAGGGATCCCAGTCCTGTCAGGCAGCCCAGCAGCAGCGTGTTTCTCAGTGCGTTGTTGAACGTGTAGTCGCTGAAGATCCGCGGGAATGCGTCCAGCGTCCAGTTGTCCTCATGCAGCTGAATGCACAGGTCGCTCAGTTCAATCCCGTCCATCTTCTTGATAACCCTGCCGTTGGCCCTGTATGTCTGCGGCACCTGCTGTACTTGGGTCAGCTGGTCCAGGGCAATATAAACTGCCTTGTCCTTGCTGTTCACGGTTTTGAGATAGAGCGTATTGCCTTTCTCAACGTCGTTCATGGTCGCCCGCCCGGCGAACAGACCCGTGGAATTGTACAGGGGTACAATTCTTTCCTCTATGCCTTCCGTCGGCGATGTCAGTTTCACGCAGACCGGAGAACGGCTGTCACTGATCTCCTCACCCTTTTCGGAAACATACACGATTTTCTCACCGCTGACCAGCGGTTCAATGGAATACAGATGTGTATCGCGAACCAATACGCTGTCCATCAGCAGCATGGCAAGCGGATAAAGAATAAAAAGAGCCAGAAAAATAATAAGCGCAATGATTGTTATCACCAGAACCGGATCACCGAAAAACTTTTTCCGGTCCAGGCTCGCGCTCTGACTTCGGGCCACAGGCACTCATCCCCTTCCTGATTGGATTGTTTCCTTCTGAAAAGGGGACGGGGCAAATGCCTCGTCCCCCCGTAATGTTTTCCGGAACGGGATTACTCAGTCTTGAAACGATCGTCCGCTTCAGCACCGGCATCCTTCAGAGCGTTGAAGTAGTCTTCCACGTACTTGGAAGTGTTTTCCTTCGCGTCTGCGAAATCATAATCGATGGTCTTGTTGGGATCCAGTTCCGGGAAGGCTGCCAGTGCCGCGGGCATCTGGGCATTGTCGATCACCAGGAACTGATAGCTGCCCGCGTCATCCGCCAGTTCCACGCAATCGGGAGACAGGGCGAATTCGATCCACAGCTTGGCAGCGTTGGGATGTTCGCATCCTTCGAAAATGGCGGTGGAACCAACTTCATAGGCTGTGCCGTCTTCGGGGATAATCAGGCCGATGTTGTCATAGCCCTGCAGGATCTGATATACACCGTCATGCAGGAAGCCGATGCCGATAACGCATTCTCCGGGGCGACCTTCTTGGAGGGGCCGGAGCCGCTCTTGGTGTACTGGGCAATGTTCTTGTCCAGTTCAACAAAGTAAGCCATGGCTTCATCATGGCCCTTGATCTGGACCATAGTGTTGATCACCAGTTTGGCCGTGCCGGCGGTGTTCGGGTTGGACAGCCAGATCAGGCCTTTGTATTCGGGCTTGAGCAGGTCATCCCAGGTCTTGGGTGCTTCCAGGTTCAGGCGGGACAGCTCTTCCTTGTTGACCATGAAGCCCAGGATGCCCTGGTAAATGCCGTACCAGTATCCTTCCGGATCCCTGTAGTAGGGCTTCAGCAGGTGGGAAGCATTCACTGCTTCATAGGCTTCCAGCAAGCCATCCTTAGCTGCTTCGTTGTAGGGATCATTCGTGCCGCCAAACCATACGTCAGCGGAGGGATTCCCCTTTTCCTCAGCAATCTTGGTCTGAACCTCACCGGTACTCAGCCGCTGATATTCCACGTTGATGCCATACAGTTCCTGGAACTTTTTGCACGCCTCGCTCAGATACTGTTCCTCACAGGAACCGTATACAATCAGTTCTCCCTCATCCTGGGCGGCGGCGATCAGATCATCCAGTCCGCCTTCAGCGAAAGCAGAAACAACGCCCAGCAGCATCGCGAGCGCAAGCAGTAACGCAAACAGTTTTTTCATAGGAAAAACCTCCTTAATTATTCTATTCGCTGCGAAGACCCGCAGCGGAATATACACCAAAATATACCAAAATAAACGATCTGATATTTATCCGGCTCTTTTGTTTCTCTCTTATTTTATCTTAACATCGGCAATACGCTCTGTCAAGAAGAGATGCGCTTACTGCTCGTCTTCCCAGCCCAGGGTCATATACCATTCTGAAGGCTGAATGTATTGAAAATTCGGGGCAAACTCCACATCAAAACCCTGATTCAGGTAAATTTCCTGAAACAGCTCACGATGCTGTACCACATAATGCTGCGGCGGAAAAACGATCTTCACGGATTTTTCACCAAGCCTGACTGCTTTGCGGATTTCTTCGTTGATTTTTCCGCAATACCAGATACATCGGAGAGACCTGCTCCCCCGTCCGGATTTTCTGCTTTGCTCGTTCGCCTGCTGCCGGTCCATTCTGCCGCCTCCCGCTTACAGATCTTTAACGGTCAGTCCTTCGCAGTCCTTCAGCGCGTCCTGATTCGCAACCACGCACACGGTCCCTTCCCGGCTGAAATCTTCCAGGCACTGTGCGCACCTTTCCAGGTCTTCCGGAACCGCATGAAGAATCTGCCGGCGGATTTTTTCCGCTTCCTCCCGGGTATAGCCGGTCATATATCTGCCGTCTGCCAGTGTACCCTTATCTCTTGGGCTCAGCAGCGGGTTCAGATCGTTCAGGGCAGAGATGATATACCTGTCCAGGTCTTCACCCTGACGCGCAAAATTCCGCAGGTATTCCGCCGCCCCTTCGTCAACGTGAACAGTCCTGCCCGGGGTGGGATCCCGATAGGAATTGGAATAGATATTGCCGTTTCTTTCCACCTGGATGCCGGATCCGTATGCGCCGCCCTGTACCCTGACCCGGTTCCAGTAATAATCCAGGCTCAGGATGGAGGAAGCCAGCCACAGCACACCGTCAAAGGAATGGCCGGATTGGCGGATATTGTAACCCCGTGCGGCGAATCCCGCCTGCGCAGGAATCCGGTATCCCGTAGCCGCGCAGTTTCCGGTCTGGTAGGTTCCCGATGCCGGAGCGGGCGTACCTTCGCGGAACGCGCTGATCAGTTTTCCGGGGATTATTTTTCCGGAAGAAGTTACACTCACATTCATTCTGCTTTTGCAAAGGGTTTCATTCATCAGGCGTTCTGCCAGCTTCATCAGTCCCGGCATTTCCCGCTCCGGTTCCCTGGCCAGCAGATGAATATAGGCGGCAGCTGCGTCCCCGTCCAGTGCGTTTTTCACAGCGTTTTCCGCGCTGTATCCGCTCAGTGCCTTCCGGATGGCAATCTGGTGTCCCGCGCTGAGGATTCGCTGCCGTGCGCCCAGCTCGTTCTGCCTGAACATTTCTGTTATTTTATCCCGGTCTTCATACCGGGTGGAGGTCAGGATCTCCGCCAGGAGTTCCGCGGCTTTCTCAGCATTTTCCTCCAGTGCGCTTGTATATGCCGTCAGGTAGGGAGTGCAGGTTTTATTCTGCCCTGCCTCTGCCCGGGTGATAATGGCGAATCCGAGGGATCCTGTCCAGCGTTTGATATCCTGCTGGAGGGTCAGTGCGTCATGTTTAGCGGTAGGCAGCCTGCCAAGAAGACCTGTCAGCTGGGAAAGCCTGGTCAGCTCCTCCAGGCTGTAATCCGTCAGGGTAAAATACAGTCTCATGTGCACCACACCGTTGCAGTTCAGCCGGTGTGTCATCACTTTCACGCCTTCGCAGTCCTGAAGAACAGTTTCTGTCCACTCCGGCGCGATATCAGCGTCCTTCTTGCTCAGTCTCGGCAGGGTCATCAGCGCTTCGGGACTGTCCGGCGTATTCTGCCACTCGGCAATTTCCCGGATCAACCTGTCATTTTCTGCCGCTTCCTCGGCTGTCCATGTTGACATATAGGCTTCCAGCTGCTTTTTCTCCAGCCTGCGTTTTTCCTCTCCCAGGGTTCTGGAAGGGATTGTATGCAGCACAACCAGGTTCTCCCGGTTCAGCAGCATATCCGACGCCAGTTCCTCAAACCGGCCTTGATCCAGCCACGTTTTCAGTTCCTGTACCATTCCGGATGTTTCCAGCGCCTCTGTGGGGTTTCCGCCGAAAATCCAGTTGCCGACACAGCGGATACAACGGCCGATCCCCTGCGGTTCGTCTTCTTCCCGCAGCACATAAATCGCACGGTTCAGCGAAGCTTCCACCGCATTCCGGTCCAGGCCTTCACGCCGGATTCTCTCTCCGGTTTCCTTCAGCAGTTCCAGCAGTTCTTCTTCTTTTCCGTCCGTTACATTTTCCGCATGGATCGTCATCCAGCTCTGCAGCGTGGTGTCATCCACAGAGACAGATATATCCTGTGCCAGTCCCTTCTCCAGAACCGCCCGTTTCAGAAGGGCTTCATTGCTTCCGGTCAGCACATCGCACAGGATACCCCGCGCCATGTTTTCCGTCCGGTCTTTCCAGGTGCCTGTGATCCGTCCCAGGGTCAGATGGCTGCGGTTCTCTTCCTCTTCTTCCTGGCCAAGCTCGTATCGTATGGTTTGTTCAGATCCTACAGGTTCCTGGAAACTGTATTCCGGAATATCCGACCTCCGTTCATATTGATCCAGATAGGAGGCAATCAGGGAAAGCATCTCCTCCATCGGTGCCGCGCCGTCCAGATAGATCCGGGCATTGGAGGGATGGTAGTGTCTCCGGTACTGTTCGCAGAACTGTTCATAAGTCAGCGTAGGAATGGCTTCCGGTTCCCCGCCGCTGTTGTGTCCGTAGCAGGTGTCCGGAAAAAGCTGGCGCATGATCTGCCGGTCGATCAGTGTATCCGTATCGCTCATGGCGCCTTTCATTTCGTTAAAGACAACACCCCTGTAGACATATTCCCCGTTTTCGTCTCTGTCCACATGCCAGCCTTCCTGGCAGAATCGTTTCCTGTCCCTGAGTGCTGTGGGATCGAAAACAGCGTCCAGGTATACGCCGGTCAGGTTCAGGATATCCCTGGGATTCCGGCTGGAAACCGGAAACATGGTCATGTCTGAAAATGTCAGTGCGTTCAGGAAAGTGTTCATGCTGCTTTTGAGCAGTTCCAGGAACGGTTCTTTCACTGGATACTTTCCGCTTCCTGCCAGCACGCAGTGTTCAAGAATATGAAATACACCGGTATCATCTTCCGGCAGAGTCCGGAAGGTGATGGAAAAAACGATATTCTCTGCTTTGTTGTCCAGCCAGAATACCTGTGCTCCGGTTTTATCGTGCTCAAGAAGCACCGTCCGACCGCGCAGTTCCGCACTGTCGCGGATTTCCTTTACGGTAAAGCCGGCGAAACGCTGATTCTTTTCGAATGTCATGTGTTGTTTTCCCCTCGTCAGGCAGGGGGGATTCTCCTTGTATTAATCAGTGTTTTTATTGTAATCCTTTACAATTCCTTGTCAAGATGAGGCAGGAATTCCGGGGTTCACGTGGTATATACATAATGTATTGAAAAGATTACCGTTCAACGGTCGGAAGGAGGGTGCCCGTGACAATCCGTGAAAGGCAGGAACAGCAGGAAAAGCTCCTTCTGGCACCGTGGGCTGCCCGTTCAGCCGAGACAGCAGGCCGGGACAGGCCTGTGGAACCCTGTGATCTCAGGACGGAATACCAGCGCGACCGGGATCGGATCATTCACTGCAAATCTTTCCGCCGGCTGAAGTTTAAAACCCAGGTATTCCTTTCCCCGGAAGGAGACCATTACCGTACCCGTCTCACCCACACGCTTGAGGTATCCCAGGTGGCCCGTACGCTGGCGCGTTCCCTCCGGCTGAATGAGGACCTGACGGAGGCCATAGCCCTGGGTCATGATCTGGGGCACACGCCCTATGGTCATATTGGTGAGCGCACACTTAACGATCTGCTTCCGGAAGGCTTCCGCCATAACGAGCAGAGTCTCCGCGTCGTGGAAGTACTTGAAAACGGGGGCGAAGGGCTGAACCTGACCAAGGAAGTCCGTCAGGGAATCCTTTCCCATTCAGGCCGGACTGAACCGGCTACTGTGGAGGCGGAATGTGTCCGCCGTGCGGACCGCATTGCCTACCTGAATCATGATCTGGACGACGCTCTGCGCGCCGGTATTCTCAGATCCTTCGAGCTTCCGGAGGATTGCCTCAACGTCCTCGGTCACACGCACCGTGAACGGATTAACACCATGATCCATGACATTGTCTCCTGCAGCGAGGATCAGCCTCATCTGTCCATGTCCGCTGCTGTGGAGAACGCCATGGACGGTCTGCGGGAATTCATGTTTGACCGGGTTTACCGCGACGGCTGGCGTGATCCGGAGGAAGCCCGCTGTGACTATGTCCTGCGTCATCTCTATGATTACTACTGCGAGCATCCCGGTGAAATGCCGGAAGAATTCGTGATGATCGGTTATCGTGACGGAACACAGCGCAGCGTATGCGACTTTCTCTCCTGCATGACCGACCGTTACGCCACACGCAAGTTCCAGGAGCTTTTTGTTCCGTCCTCGTTTCCCGCTTTCTGACCTGTATTTTTCATTTTTGAAGGAAAGGTGACTGCTGTCCATGTCTTCCCGTTACCCCGCCGCCTGGCTGGATGAACTCCGAAGCCGGTCTGATATTGTCCAGATCGTGTCCGGCTATGTGGCGCTGAACAAGAAAGGCCGGAAATACTGGGGCCTCTGTCCGTTTCACGGAGAAAAGACCCCTTCTTTTTCCGTGGACGGGGAGCATCAGCTATATTACTGCTTCGGCTGCAAAGCCGGCGGCAATGTGTTCAGCTTCTATATGGAGATGGAGCACTGCACTTTTAATGAGGCCGTTGAGCAGCTGGCGGAACGCGCCCATATGCCGCTTCCGGAAATGGAAAAGGATGTGGACTATGAACGCCGCCGTACCCAGCGGGAACGCCTGCTGAACGCCAACCGGGAAGCAGCGCGTTTCTATCACGAAACGCTCTTTACCCCTCAGGGGGCTGCCGCGCTGGCGTATCTGCGCAGGCGCGGACTGAGTGACGGAATTATCCGCAAATTCGGCCTGGGCGCCTCTCCTGACGACTGGAGTGTGTTGAGCGACCGGCTGCTTGAGAAAGGCTTCACGCTGGATGAACTGGTGCTGGCCGGTCTGACAGTCCGCAAAAAGGCTGATAACGGAAAAGACCGATACTTTGACATGTTCCGGAGCCGCGCCATGTTCCCCATTATTGACGCTCACGGCAACGTTCTGGCCTTCGGCGGACGCACGCTGGAAAAGCGGGAACCCAAGTATCTGAACACCGCCGATACTCCGGTCTTCAACAAACGGAAAGGCGTCTTTGCCGCCAATCTGCTTCGTCAGCAGCGGCATCTGGATCGGGTCATCCTTGTGGAAGGCTATATGGACGTGGTCAGTCTCACCCAGTTCGGTGTGGACGGTGTCTGCGCCACGCTGGGTACCGCTCTGACAAACGAGCAGGCCCGGCTGCTGAAGCGCTATGCGCCCCAGGTATATCTCGGCTATGACGGTGACTCCGCCGGTCAGCACGCAATCCTGCGGGGCCTTGATATTCTGGAACAGGAAAATGTACCTGCCCGGGTACTGGATTTCCCGGACGGACTTGACCCGGATGAGTTCATCCGCCGGGACGGTGCAGAAGGTTTCCGTCTTCTTCCCGCTGTTTCTCCGGCCACCTACCGACTTCGCCGCCTGAAAGATCAGTTCGATTTGTCAACACAGGACGGACGGCTTGCCTATGCCCGGGGTGCCGCGGAAATCGTATCTGCCGTGGATCCGCTGGAGCGGGATGTCCTGCTGGGGCAGCTCTCGTTGGAAACCGGTTTTGCCCGTGAATCCCTGGCCGAACAGATGGATCTCACGGTAAAAAAACCGGCTGCCCGTTCACAGGATACGCCGCCGCGTCTCCGGTCTGCCCGTCCGGACAGTTCCGGCGCGCCCCCGTCCGAGGATCTGAAAGCCCAGGAGCTGTTGATCAGTCTCTTTGCATCCGGTCAGATTCCGAAAGATATGATCGAAGAAAAGGATTTTGACGATGACGAGTTGAAATCTTTATACAGGGAGCTTGCGGCCGGAGCATCTCCCGCGTCGCTTCCCGATCTGGCGCCGGATGAAGTATCCCGTTCGCGCTGCGCCAGGCTGCTGCTGTCCCCCATTGCCGGCAGCACGGATGAGATGATCACCATGGCGAATGATTGCCTCACCCGGATCCGCAGGATCCGGCTTGAAAAGCGATACGAAGAACTGTCACAGGAAATTTCCTCCGCTGCAGGAGACCGGTTGGCTGATCTCCTGAAGGAGGCGGCTGAAATTTCCGATAAGTTGAAAAAGCTGAAGTAAAACACGAATCCCGGAAAGTCTGACAGACTCCGGGAGGGACCGGCATTGCGCCGCAAACAGAAGGAGAGGATTCCATTGTCATTGTCACCCGAAAACAGGCAGAACCGTCTGGATGAGCTCTATGAGTACAGCAAATCCAGGGGAACAATCACCTATAAAGAAATTATGGACCGGCTTTCCGGAATGGATCTGGATTCCGATCAGCTGGATCGCGTACTGGATACGCTCGAAGCCTATGGCGTATCTGTCGTTAACGACACCGCTGACCGCCAGGTTACCCTGACCGAGGAGCAGGCTGCGGATCAGGCTGCCGAAATTGCCCGAATCGGGGGCGAAGACAACGCTTCCATCGACCTCAGCGTTCCGGAAGGCATCAGTATCGATGACCCGGTGCGCATGTACCTCAAGGAAATCGGCAAGGTCCCTCTTCTGACTGCTGAGGAGGAAATCGAGATCGCCAAGCGCCTGGAAGCCGGTGATGAAAGTGCCAAACAGAAGCTGGCTGAAGCCAATCTCCGTCTGGTGGTATCCATCGCCAAAAGGTATGTCGGCCGCGGTATGCTTTTCCTGGATCTGATTCAGGAAGGCAACCTCGGTCTGATCAAAGCAGTGGAAAAGTTTGATTACCGCAAAGGTTTCAAGTTCTCCACCTATGCGACCTGGTGGATCCGTCAGGCCATTACCCGTGCCATTGCGGACCAGGCCCGTACCATCCGTATTCCTGTTCATATGGTCGAAACCATCAACAAGCTGATCCGGATTTCCCGCCAGTTGCTGCAGGAATACGGCCGCGAACCCACGCCCGAGGAAATCGCCAAGGAAATGGGCATTTCCGAATCGAAAGTCCGTGAAATCATCAAAATTGCTCAGGAACCCGTATCCCTTGAAACACCGATCGGTGAAGAAGAGGACAGCCATCTGGGCGATTTTATTCCGGATGATGATGCCCCCGCCCCTGCGGAAGCGGCGTCCTTCGCTTTGATGAAGGAGCAGCTCATGGATGTGCTGGACACCCTGACCCCCCGCGAGGAAAAAGTGCTGCGTCTTCGTTTCGGTCTGGATGACGGTCATCAGCGCACACTGGAGGAAGTCGGCAAGGAGTTTAACGTTACCCGTGAACGTATCCGTCAGATCGAGGCCAAGGCACTCCGCAAGCTCCGTCATCCTTCCCGCAGCAAGAAGCTGCGCGATTATCTCGATTAAGCCATGGCACGTATGATACAGCTGGATGCCCGCCTCTCGCTTGCCTACGATCTTTATGATTCCTGTGAGCTGGCTGCGGACATCGGCACAGATCACGCCCATCTACCGGCCGCGCTCCTGCAGCGCGGCCGCTGTCAGCATATGATCCTGACAGATCTGAGCGAAAGCGCCCTGCAGAATGCCCGGGAAACTGTAATCCGCTGTCATCTTTCCGCCCGTACCGATCTCCGCGCAGGAAACGGTCTTCAGCCGCTCGCCGAGCCCTGCGGCATGATTTCAATCACCGGGATGGGTGGCCGTACAGTGCATGATATTCTGCTGCAAGGCAAAGAAAAGCTTCTGGGCGCCTCGCTGATTCTGTCTGCTCATACGGATCTTCCGCTTATCCGGGAGGCCGTCTGCTGCATCGGTTATCACCTGGACCGGGAAGAGCCCTGCTTCTGTGCAGGCAGGTATTATCTTGTTCTGCGGGCAAGGCCCGGTGCCGGCATTCTTTCTCCGCGGGAGATCCGGCTCGGAGGACCTCTTTTCAATTCATTCTCCGATCAGCTGATCCCGTATCTCATCAGGCGAAGGGATGTCCTTCAGGATAAGCTTCGGGGACTTGTTTCCGCGGATATTCCGCAGGAATCCCTTATTGCTCAGGTTCAGGAAGATATTGCGTTCTATGATGAAAGAATCGGGAAAGGAAGATCATCATGACGGTAAAGGATGTTTATGATCTGATAGATCGGACAGCTCCCTTTGAAACACAGGCTGATTTCGACAATTCCGGCCTGCTGGTGGGATCCGCGTCGCAGGAAATAAACGGTATCCTTTTTGCTCTTGATCTCACGGAGCAGGTTATCGATGAAGCAGTTCGTCTCGGCGTTCAGCTGATTGTAACGCATCATCCGCTTATGATCAGTCCGATTCGTTCCCTGACGGATGAAGCTTATGAAAGCCGCCTGATCCGCCGGCTGATCCGTGAAAACATCAGTCACATTGCCGCCCATACCAATCTGGATCAGGCGCCGGGGGGCATCAACGATATTCTGGCGGAACGCTGCGGTCTCACCGGCATTGCCGGGTCCGGCTTTTTCCGCTTTGGATCGCTTCCTTCTCCGATGACCGCACAGGAGTATGCTGCTTTTCTGCGTGAGCGGCTTCACGGAGAAGTACGCCTGATGGGGCCCGCTTCTGTCATCATCCGTAAGGTGGGGCTTTGCAGCGGAGGCGGCAGTGAAGAGTGGCCTGCGGCAAAGGAAAACGGATGCCAGGCTTTTGTCACCGGTGAGATCAGGCATCACATCGGACTCGCTATGGCGGACAGCGGTATCGCAGGTTTTGAATGCGGCCATTTCTGCACGGAGGAGCCCGGGATCCGCAGCCTTGCCTCAACTTTACAAAAAGCCGTCAATACGTTAGAATGTAATGTGCGGATATATGTGTCGGGTGTATCCGCCTATTCCTTTCCCCGGCAACCGTGACAGGCGGTGATCCTGTCAGATAGGAGGCTCCTTTATGGAAAAGTATGAAGCTCTGTGGGCTTACCAGGTGGAAGACATGAAAGCGGACGCCATCGCTCTGGCGATCAAGCGTTCTCCGACCAGGCAGAAGCTCGAAAAGGCCCGTGATTTTATCCTCGACCGTCAGAAGCAGTATAAGCAGATAGAAGAGGATATCGGCGCTATGGTAGACCGCAAGGATATCATCGCCCAGGCCATCGTCCGTTCCAGGGAACAGCTGGACAGCCTTCAGAAGCGTTTTGAGGCAGCGCCGCCCACCACAGCGGATGAAGTCAAATCTCTCCTCGCCGAGGTCAGTCGCTGCCGTGATACAATCCGTCAGTACGAGGTGGAAATCAGCCGCATCGTCAAGGAAACGGACGCCAATGAAAAGCTGCAGCGCAGCGTCCGTCTGGAAGCGGCCAACGCCAAGAAATCCTTTGACCAGCTCAAGGCTGATTATGAAGAGGAATCCAAAAGCAAGAAGGGCGAGCTGGAAAACCAGCGGGCAAAAGCCAAAGAAGTAATGGATCAGGTAGATGCCGCCCTGCTGGAGGAATACGAAACGATCAAGAAACATATCACGCCTCCGGTTGCCCGGCTGATTCACGGCCAGTGTTCCGGATGCAACACTTCCCTTCCCTCTGCCATCCTTTCAAAAATCAAAGGCGGCACGCTGGTGGAATGCGAAACCTGTGGACGAATGATCATTCCGTAATAATACGCGTATTACAAAACCCGGACAGAATTTCTGTCCGGGTTTTATTGTCTGAATGGTACATCAGTACAGAATCTGCAGTTCGGGGGAACAGCCGGCAAAGGAATCTTCTTCAATGGTTACATTCTGCCCGGCCGGAATGGACACCTTGCTCAGCGATGCGCACATCTGGAAGGCGCCGGGACCGATCGCTTTCAGTTCATCACCGAATACAATTTCCTTCAGCTGAGTGCAGGCCAGGAAGCCGAACCGGCCGACTTCCTCCAGTGAGGAGGGCAGCTTTACTTCGGAGAGTGCTTCGCATCCGCCGAAGCAGCATTCATCAATCATGGTCACCCCTTCAGGAATCTCGATCCCCTGAAGATGGGTGCATTTGAAGAAAGCCATATTGCCGATGGACCGGATTCCTTCCGGCAGTTTCACGGATTCCACCGCTTCATTATAGGCAAACATGTGCGCGCCCACCGCGACAACCGGATGACCGTCCACTGTTTCGGGAATCACAACGTCTCCGGAAGTTCCGGAGTAATTGGTCAGCAGAGCGCCCTCCCCGTCTTCGGTCATCTGGTATACATAGTCACCGCAGACGAATCTTTCGCCCATATCATATCCGGCGATGGTCCTGAAATCACTCGTTCCGGCTTCTTCCTCAAAAGCGCTGCCGTGATCGTCATCAAGCCAGTCATCATCGTCGTCCCACTCATCGGCATAGGTGGGCACAGCGCATAGAAAAACACACAGCGCAAGCAGGATCAGCAGGATCCGCTTTTTCATCATGCACACCTCCCGAATTTTATACTCATACATTATATAGCATAAGATTTCAAAAATCAACCTCGAAGATATCGCTGAAAGGGATTGACGAACAGTCTGGCTTGTGATAATCTTTGCTTGAAAACGTTACCGTTACCGTTACCGGAATCAGGATCAACGGGAGGTCAGAAACCGTGAAAGTCTACACAATTAAAGATATAGCCGCGATGGCCGGAGTTTCAGTTACCACGGTCAGCCGTGTGCTGAACAACCGTCCTGATGTTAACAGCGCCACCCGCGAAAAAGTGGAGCAGATCATCAAGGAATGCAGTTTTGTCGGGAATACGAATGCCAGGGGTCTGAAACAGGGCAACGAGGTGATCGGCGTGGTCATCCGCGGCCGTTCCAATCCTTTTCTCAGTTCCCTGGCGGAGGCCATTCTGGATCGGGCGGACACTGTCCCGGACAATTTCATAACGGAATATATTGATGAAAAAGCCGATGAGTTCCTCACGGCACTCCGCATGACCCGTCAGAATCATGTCAAGGGACTGATCTTTGTCGGAAGTCTCATTGACAATCGCGTGGATGCGATCCGCGGGTTGGATATCCCCATGGTTTTCACAACCGTCAATGCAGAATCCGCTTCTCTGGCCCGCGCTTCTTCTGTCGCTGTGGACGACCGCAGCATGGGTCGTACCGTTGCGGAGGAGCTGCTCAACTGTGGCCACCGCCGCATTGCCGTCTTCGGTTCCAACCCGGTTGCCGGTGACTCGCTGGCCATGCGTTTCCAGGGCTTCTGTGATGCCTTTACGGACAGAGGGCTGAGTTATGATAATTCCCTTTACCGGGAAACCCGCTTCTCTTTTGAAGCCGGATACGAACTGGCCCGGGTCTTTTTCACCGAGCGTCCTGATGCCACCGCCTTGTTCGCCATGAGTGATACCGTTGCCGTCGGCGCCATCCGCGCCCTGCGCGATCTGGGCAAATCCGTACCGGAGGATGTCAGTGTCGTTGGCTTTGACGGTGTGGACATCAGCCGCTTTACCCTTCCCCGGCTGACCACAGTGGAACAGCCTGTCAATGAAATTGCCCGCCGCAGCGTGAACCTGTTGCTGGATATGATGGAAAAAGGCGCCGCTCCCCGGCATATTCTGGTGGACGCCGCCTTCCGCAAAAGAGAATCCATTGCGCCCTGTAATCGCGCATAACAGAAAGGAAGCGTCGTTCTATGCGTTCCAGCGGTATTCTGATGCATATCTCCTCCCTTCCTTCTCCCGGGGGCATCGGCTCCATGGGTGATGAAGCCTATGCCTTTGCGGATTTTCTGCAGGCTTCCGGCATCCGGATCTGGCAGGTTCTCCCCATCGGGCCTACCGGCTACGGTGAAAGTCCCTATCAGTCTTCATCAGTTTTTGCCGGCAATCCCCTGCTGATCTCCTGCGGGAGACTCCGCGATCAGGGTCTTCTGACCTTTTCAGACGAAGAGGAATTCGTTCCGGCTGATCCTGAAAAAGTGGAATATGATGCCGTCCGTGAAAATAAGGAAATGCTGCTCCGCCGCTGCTACGGTGAATCGCGTGAAAGGCTCAGCGGGCAGGTTGACGAATTCTGCCGTGCCAATCCCTGGGTGCAGGATTATGCTCTGTTCACAGCCCTGAAGAAGCACTTTAGCGGCCAGATGTGGACAAAATGGCCGGATAAGGATATCCGTTTCCGCAAGCCTGACGCTGTCAGGCGTTACCGGGAGGAGTTGGCTGACGAGATCGACTACCATATCTTTTGCCAGTATCTGTTCAGAAAGCAATGGTTCAGTCTGAAGAAATACTGCAATGAACGTTCCGTTCTCCTTTTCGGTGATATGCCCATTTATGTGGCTGAAGATTCAGCTGATACCTGGACGCATCCGGATATCTTCCAGCTGGATAAAAACCTTGTCCCGAAGCGCGTTGCCGGAGTCCCGCCGGATTATTTCTCTGCGGACGGCCAGCTGTGGGGTAATCCTCTTTACCGCTGGACTTACCTGCGTTTCAGCCGGAAGTTTGACTGGTGGGTAGACCGCATGAAGGGCATGGCGGAACTGTATGATATGATCCGCATAGATCACTTTATCGGTTTTGCCAACTATTATTCCATCAAAAACGGAATGCCGAACGCCCGTAAAGGACGGTGGGTAATCGGGCCCGGAAAGGCCCTGTTCAGACGGCTGGATCAGGAAACTCCCGGAATCCGCATCATCGCAGAGGATCTGGGGTGCGTGAACCGCCGGGTACGCAGGCTGCTTGACTGGTGCGGATATCCCGGCATGAAGGTACTCACCTTCGGATTTGACTCTGATGAATCCAATCCGCACTTTATCGGGCTGTATGAGAAAAACACCGTGGCGTATACCGGTACACATGATAATGACACTACCCTGGGCTGGGCCAGGAAAGCTGATCCCAAAGCGCTGGCCTTTGCAGAGAAAACCCTCGGCTTCTCCGGAGCGGATGAGGCGCCGGAAGCTTTTATCCGCGCCCTCTTCAAAAGTCCCTGCGAAACTGTTGTCATTCCCATGCAGGACGTTCTGGGCCTTGATACTTACGCCCGGATGAATTATCCAGGCACAATCGGAAACAACTGGACCTGGCGTATGAAGCCGGATCAGCTTTCCCTCGATTTATCCATGAAGTATTATCGTCTGAACCGGGAAACAGATCGTCTGTGACGCTCGCGTCCGCCTCTGCAGGGCGGACGCTCTGTATGCCAAGGCCGGACAAACAACCAAAAGGAGGTTTCGGAACATGAATGCGAAACAACTGCTGAAAGACGCTGAACAGCGTATGATGACTGAATATCACAAAGACCTTGCCCATGCCTCTGCCCAGGAACTGCACAACGCGGTTTCCGGCGCGGCCATGGATACACTGGCTCCCCTCTGGATCAAAAAAGAGAAAGCCCGCGCCTCCCGTCGTCAGGCCGCCTATCTTTCCATGGAATTCCTGGTGGGCCGCCTGGTCTATAACAACCTTTACTGCATGGGACTGCTGGATGAGGTCGGCATCCTGCTGAAGGAAAAAGGAGTGGATATTTCCATTCTGGAGGACGTGGAGGATGACGCCTTCGGAAATGGCGGTCTCGGCCGCCTTGCCGCGTGTTTCCTGGACAGTGCGGTAACCTGTAATGTTCCTTTGACCGGTTACGGGCTTCGGTTCCGTTACGGCCTGTTCAAACAGGATTTCGTAAGCGGCCGTCAGGTGGAGCTTCCTGATGACTGGTCAAAGTACGGTGATCCCTGGTCAATCCGCCGTCTCGATGAAGCTGTGGTTGTTTCCATGAAAACAGGAGACGTTCTGGCAGTTCCCTATGATATGCCTGTGGTGGGGTTCGGGGCTAAGAATGTCGGTACCCTGCGCCTGTGGCAAACCGAAAGCCTGAAAGAAATTGACTTTGCGGTTTTCAACAGCCAGGATTACGCAAAGGCTGCCGCCGGTAAAAATCAGGCGGAGGACATCACCAAGTTCCTGTATCCCAACGACACTAAAAAAGAGGGAAAACAGCTTCGTGTCAAACAGCAGTATGTGCTGGTTTCCGCGACGATGCAGGATATCCTGCGGGCATACCGGAAACGTCACGGAAGTGATTATTCCTTCTTCGCCAAAGAAGTGGCCGCCCAGCTGAACGATACGCATCCCACGATGGCCATTCCTGAGCTGATCCGCCTCCTGGGTGAGGACGGCGTCCCCTTTGAGCAGGCCTTCCTCATCGCCCGCGACACCTTTGCCTATACAAACCATACGGTCATGCAGGAAGCCCTGGAAAAATGGGACTTGAGCCTTCTGTCTTCTGTCTGCCCGCAGATCGTATCCGTCATCCGGAAGATCGACGCGCGTTTCCGCCGTGAAATGAAAAAAGCCGGCAGGGAAATCTCCCCGTCGCTGTGCATCATCCTGGACGGACGGGTTCACATGGCGGAACTTGCAGTCTATGCCACCCATGCTACCAACGGCGTGGCTGCGCTGCACAGTGAAATTCTGAAAAACGATGTTTTTGCAAAGTGGTACCAGCTGTATCCGGAACGGTTCCAGAACAAAACCAACGGCATCACCCAGCGTCGTTGGCTGGGCCTGTGCAACCCGGAGCTCAGCGCGCTGATCACCGACACCATCGGGCCCGGCTTTGAGACGGATCTGGATAAACTGAAGGCGCTTGTCCCGAAAATAAACAAATCTCTCTGCGGTAAATTCCGTACTGTAAAGAAAACCAAGAAGAAGCAGCTCTGTGCTGAGATTCTGGCCCGGGAAGGAATTACGCTGGATCCCGATATGGTTTTCGACGTTCAGGTCAAACGTCTCCATGAATACAAGCGCCAGTTCATGAACGCCCTGAGCATTCTGGCTATCTATGATCAGCTGAAGCGCGGACAGCTCAGTGATCTGCCCCCGGTCGCTTTCATCTTCGGTGCCAAAGCCGCACCGGGTTATGACCGTGCCAAGGCTGTTATTCACTGGATCAATATGATTGCTGACAAAGTGAACAACGATCCGAAAACGAAAGACCGCCTGAAAGTGGTTTTCATCCGTAATTACAACTGTTCCTGGGCTGAAAAGATCATTCCTGCTGCGGATATATCTGAGCAGATTTCTCCTGCGGGCACGGAAGCATCCGGCACAGGTAATATGAAGCTGATGCTGAACGGTGCTGTAACGCTTGGAACCTTTGACGGCGCCAATGTGGAGATTGTTGAGGAAGCCGGCCGTGAAAACAATTATATTTTCGGTGCCACGGTGGAAGAGCTTGAAAAGATCAGGGATACTTATGATCCTGTAAAGATTTATAACAAAAATGCCCTGCTGCGCCGTGCCCTCGATACACTGACCGACGGAACCTTCCCGGATGATGACGGCATGCTTGCCGAACTCCATGACGCGATTCTGAAGGGGGCCTCCTGGCATAAACCTGATCATTATTTCGTCATGAAGGACTTTGGGGATTATTATGAAACAAAACTCCGTGCCATCCGCGACGCCAAAGCTGATGAAACCGGCTTTGCCCGCAAATGCCTGATGAATGTGGCCTGTGCCGGCAAGTTCTCCTCTGACCGGACCATCCGCCAGTACGCGAAAGAAATCTGGTCCGTCTGAAGAATCCCGGAGTCCCGGAAATATCCAATACATTCGAAAAGGGAGCGTTTTGCCGCGCTCCCTTTTCGCTATACGCCCATCCGGATAAAAACGTAGAGAATGGCCGCCACGATCCCGGCCGCCCCCAGCAGCAGGCCGAAGGAAATGGCGTTAGTCAGCCACGTTCCGTACCGGAGGTCGTCCGGCGCCCGCCGGCGGATATACCGTTCCGGAAGCAGACCGACCCGGCGGAATCCCTCCTCTGCCGCCCAGGCCATGCGTGTAAAGCCGTTGTGGTTCCGGCTTCGCTGCAGGTCCTCCCGGCTTTCCAGGAACAGTTCCCGCCAGAACAGGGCGATGTGGTCCGCCAGTTCGTCGCAGATCCTGCCGAAGGCGACGAAAATGCCGGGAAGGATCTTCGTCACCGCTTTGGATTCCGGCAGGCGGTCCATTCCGATAAACACAGCGGTCACACCTTTGGGGATCCACTCACTCACCAACCGAGACTGCGGAATCCGGTCCAGGAAGGCGGCGATCCCGCAGCCGGCCCAAGGCAGGAAGCGTGTGAAAACAGGGCGGTAGAAAAGCTCTTCCAGGTCCAGCCCGCGCGGCCAGCGGTCCATGTAGCCTTTTTCCCGGTTATAAAGCACTGTCCGCACGAACAACAGGTACACCGCGGCGCCGATCAGAAGACTGATCCCGCCGCCCTGCAGGTTCGTCCGGGAAAAGAAGGCGACTTCCCCGCCCAGCTCCGGCCGGTTGAAAAATCCTGCGCAGATCCGCGTCAGCGGCAGAAGCAGCCGATTCGGCAGCGCGCCAAGCGCCACAAGCGGCACGGCGGAAAACGCGAGCACCGCGGCAGAGCGCGCCGTCAGGTCTCGGCCGTTCATGCCGTCGTAGCGGGCCTGCCGCTCCCGGTCCGGATTTTTCTGCCAGAACAGGCAAATGTAGAGTTTCAGCATATAGGCGGTCGTCAGCCCGGCCGCGAACAGGAAAACCCATTCGCACAGGCGGTAGGCACCGAAGCCCCCCGCATCTTCCGCCAGTTCCACGAGCCCTTCATGGATCATGGTTTTCCCGGTGTAGCCGTTCAGGCCCGGTACGCCCATGAGCCCTAGCGCTCCCAGCAGGAAAACGATGTGCAGCAGCATCTTTCTCCGGCCGTAGCCGCGCAGTTCGTTCAGGTCCAGCGTATGCGCCTGCATATAGACCGCGCCGGCGCACAAAAACAGGCATAGTTTCAGCAGCGAGTGGTTCACCATATGCGCCACTGCGCCCGCGGCCGCGAGGCCTCCATGGTGCCCCAGCAGCAGCGCGCAGGAAATCCCGACCGTGATGTAGCCGATCTGGGACAGCGAGGAGCACGCCAGCGTACGCTTCAGGTTGACCGAAAACACGCCCAGCACCGCTCCCAGCGTCATCGTTACCAGCCCGATTCCCAGCAGCACATTCCCGAATACCCGGTTCTCCCCCAGCAGATTCAGGGCAATCACGACAACCCCGAAGATCCCCGTTTTCGTCAGCATCCCGGACAGCAGGGCGCTCGCCGGGGCCGGTGCCACGGGGTGAGCCTTGGGAAGCCAGATATGCAGCGGGACCATGCCCGCCTTCGCTGCATAGCCGACCAGCATCAGACAAGCGGGCAGCACAGCCGCCGGGTTGTCTCCCGCTGCCCGCAGCGCGTCAAAGGAGAGGCTCCCGACCTCCCGCCAGCACAGGAACATACCCATCAGCGTCACCATCCCGCAGGCGACGGATACGCCCAGGTAGGTAGCCGCCGCCCGCATCGCGCCTTTTGTTTCTTCATGGGCAACCCATGGATAGGAAGCGATGGACATGATTTCAAAAAACACGAAGGTCGTGTAGAGATCGTCGGAAAAAAACACCCCGAGCACACCGCACTGTGTAATCAGCGTGAAGCAGGCATACCGCCCCGGATGCGATCCGTGCCCCGCGAAATACTGGAGGGAGAACTGGCAGGCCATCGCCCACATAAAGCAGGCCAGCATCGCATACAGCGCCCGGAATCCGTCCACCCGGAATGAGAGCCCCATGCCAACGAGCCCGGGTGCTCCAATTACCAGATCAGCCCCCTGCCGGACGCGGATGAACAGTCCCGCTGCCAGTGCCAGCTCAGCCAGTGTAAACAGGCGCAGCAGCACTTCCCGGGCCGCCGGTTTCCGGAGTCCCGCCAGAGGCGCTGCCGCCGCCCCGATCAGCGGAATCAGCAGCATGATCACCGGAATCATCCTATCCCTCCCGTCAGTCCGTACAGTTGCTTGACGACCGTTCCCGCCGCGGCACCCAGCACAAGCAGCAGGAGGCACAGCACCGCCAGCGAAGCCGTCATGCGCGGCCCGGGCTTCGTCACGTCCTGCTCCTGCAGCCGGGAGTCCTCCGCCATAAAGAAGGCGGGGTAAACGATGGTAAAGACATAAACGGCTGTCAGGACCGCTGCGAGCAGCAGCGCTCCCGCCCCGGCCAGTGCCAGCGGGCTGCCTTCCTCAAAAGCCGCCGTCACCAGTTCGTACTTGCTCACGAACCCCGGCAGCGGAGGCACGCCAAGCAGCGACACCCCGGCCAGCGTAAAGCACCCGAACAGCAGGGGCATTCTCCGGCCCAGTCCGTGCATCTGCCGGACCGAGTACCGCCCGGAATAGATGATGATCCCGCCTGCACACAGGAACAGCACGATCTTCATGGCGCTGTGAAATACCATGTGCGCCAGCCCGGCAACCAGCCCGTGGGCCGTCAACAGGCTCAGCCCGAAGAGCATGTAGCTCAGGTTGCTCACCGTACTCCACGCCATGCGCCGTTTGATATGCTTTTCCCTCACTGCCGCCGCGGCGGCATAAACCACGGTCAGAGCAGCCAGGCTCATCATGGCCGCCTGTACCCAGGTGCCGCGCAGCATGTCCGGTGAAAGCGCGTTGTACAACAGCCGCGCAACCGCAAAAACACCTGCATTGACGACCGCCACCGCATGCAGCAGGGCCGTCACCGGCGTCGGTGCGACGGAAGCCGTGGGCAGCCAGCGGGACAGCGGCAGCACCGCCGCCTTGACCCCGAATCCAAGGAATCCGAGCATGCACAGCGCGCGGAACCATTCGTTTTCCGCGGCGGCCGTGCTGGCCGGGCCGTCGAACCCGCCCACGCCGAAGGCGTTCAGCCCGGCCATGGCGACAAAGCCCAGGGAAGCTCCGCCGATCAGGAACAGCAGGTAGCGCACCGCCGCCCGTTCGGATGCCGCGTCCCGCGCGTGCCATACCAGCGGCACCGTACACAGCGTCAGCCATTCATATGCCATGTAGAGCGTAAAGAGGTTGTTCGCCGTTCCCAGCAGGATCGCCGGCGTGTACGCAGCGGTATACCAGGTGAAGAAGTGCCCCTCCCGTTTTTCATGGTCCATGTATTCTCCGGCATAGAGCATGGCCAGGGGCCACAGCACCGCGGCGACTCCCAGGTAAACCTTCCCCGTTCCGTCCAGTCGCAGGACGAAGCGGAAGCTTTCCGACAGCCGGAAAACTTCCGCAGTCTCCTCCATGCTTCCCCACAGTGCCAGGGCTCCCAGCAGCAGGGATGTGGCAGTCACGGAAAACAGCGCCCAGAGGGACCGTGCCTTTATGCTGCGGAACCGGACTGCCAGGGGCACGCAGCCGAGAACCACGGGCACCCACGCGCAGATAAACACCATCATTTCCGTTTCCTCACATCATCTGTCCCGCAATCGTCTCAAGATACGACACCAGTCCGCCGGAGAACACGCCGGCCAGGAGAATCAGCGCGGCCAGGATCCCCATCGGCACCAGCATCCTCCATCCCGCTTCACAGGAGGGTTCCGGCACCCAGTCTTCTCCGGGGAAGCATCCGCGGATCACGATAGTGAACAGGTAGGCTGCCGTCAGGATCGCGGAAATCAGAAGCGCCGTCGGGCCGATCCAGCGCACGGCGTTGTCCAGCGCCAGCGCGCCCTGCGCCAGGTTCCATTTGCTGACAAACCCGCCGGTAGGCGGAATGCCTACAAGGCCGAGGGAGGCTACGGTAAAGAAGGCATAGGTCCATGGCATCCTCCGCCCCAGTCCGTCCAGTTCAGGCACCATGGTTTTTCCGGTTTTATGGATAATGCTGCCGGCACCCATGAACAGCGTGTTTTTCATCAGGGAGTGGAAGATCACGTGAAGCATCGCCCCGGTAAACCCGAGCGGCGTCATCGTGTAGAGGCCGAACAGCACGTAGGAAACCTGAGATACGGAGGAATAGGCCAGCCGCTTTTTGAGTTTCTTTTCCTTGAACGCCAGCAGCGACCCCATCAGGATCGTCATCAGCGTCAGGGCCAGCAGCGCCATCTGCACCCAGCTGCCGCGCAGCCGCTGTGTACCTGCGACGGAGAACACGACCCGCGCCGCACCGAGCACGCCCATTTTAGTGATCACGCCGGACAGCACAGCGCTGGCCGGTGCCGGCGCGACCGGATGGGCCGTAGGCAGCCAGCCGTGCAGGGGAAACATGCCGGCCTTTACGCCGAAGCCCACCAGCATCACCATGAACACGCCCATAGCCAGTCCTTCCCTGCCGGCGATCTGTTCCGCCGTCAGCGGCCCGGCGGAAAAATCCCCGCTGCCGCCCACTGAACCCACAAAGAAAATCCCGATCAGCGCCGCAGACGCGCCGATCACGGAGTAGATCAGGTACTTGATTGCCGCCGCCACCGCTTCCCGGTCCATATTGTGCAGCACAAGCGGCACAGTCAGCAGGGTCATAGCCTCATAGAACATGTAGAAGGTCACCAGGTTCCCGCTCATCGCCAGTGCGTGCAGAATGCCCTGGGTAATCGTGTAGAAAAGGAAGAAGCGTCCCGGCTTCGCGTCGTGTTCCAGGTATTCCGTGGCGTACAGCGCCACACACGGCCACACTACAGCCACCAGGAGAAGGAAAACGCGGCTGATGCCGTCCACCCGCATGGAAAAAGTCAGCATATCCGTCCAGCGCAGCGTGATTTCCCCTGCGTCGGGTACCAAGGCGCAGGCTGCGGCCAGTCCGGCGCTGCAAAGCACGGTCAGGAACGTCGCCAGGTTCAGCCGCTTTCCCGTCAGCTTCAGTCCGTACCATATCAGTCCCAGCGCCACCGGGAGCAGTACAGGCAGGATCAGCAGAATATTCATCCAGTCCACCTCCGTCTTCATTCAGGAAAACAGGGCCAGTCCCCTGTGAATCAGTTCGATCACCGGCCGCCCGCAAAAGCCCAGGAAGAGGTTCAGGCCGATCATCACCGCCGTCGCAGCTGCGAACGCGGCATCCCGCGCCTTCGGCTTTCCAGCCTCTCCGGCCGGCTTGTCCCGGCTGTACAGGATCAGCGCAGTCCTCAGCATATAGGCGGCGTTCAGCGTCGTGCTCACTGCCAGCAGGCCCAGCAGCGCCGGCATTCTCCAGCCGCCCCCGCCGATAGCCGCCTGCGCCAGGTACATTTTCGCCGCGAACCCGCCCAGGCCTGGAATCCCGACCAGGGAGCACGCCCCCGCCAGGAACGCCAGCCCGGCCAGCGGGCTTCTCCTGGCCGCGCCGCGCAGGTCTTCCAGCCCGTCCGCCCCGCCGCAGGCCCGCCGCAGCTTATGGGACGTCACGAACAGCATGGACTTGGCCGCCGAGTGGGCCAGGATATAGAACAGCGCGGCGGCGATCCCTTCCCCGCTTCCCAGGGCGATCCCCAGGTAGACGCAGGCGATCTGTGCGACCGAGGAATACGCGATCACCCGGGACAGCTTCCGCTGGTAGAGCGCGTGGACTGAACCCAGCACCGTACCGACCGCGGCATAAAGGAAAAGCACGTCTCCGATCCTGTGGATAAACGCCTCTTCCCCCGCCGCCCGCAGGGCGATCTTGATCAGCAGGAAAATATACAGCTTGGATACCAGCGAGCTCAGCAGCGCCCCGGAAACCGCCGTGGCGTTGCTGTAAGCGTCCGGCAGCCAGGTATGGAAGGGATACAGTGCGCTCTTGATGCACAGCCCCAGGCCCATCAGAAGGAAGGACAGGTACATCGGCACGCTGTATCTGTTTTCCGCGATCAGGGCGTCCACTGCCGACGCCAGCTGGGGAAAAAGCAGCTGCCCCGTCAGCGCGTAGAGCATAGACAGACCCAGCAGGAACAGGCCGCTGCCCAGCAGGTTCATCACCATGTAACGGGCGGAGGAAAACAGCGCCCTTCCCCGGTTGGTCACGCCGATCAGCGCGCAGGCTGAAAGGGTTGTGATCTCAATGAAAACGTAAGCCGTGAAAAGGTCGTTGGTGAATACGATGGCGGCCGTCGCCGCGGTCAGCAGGCCGATCATGGCCCCGAAAAGGTTCATCCGCTTCGACTCCACGTCCTCGGTCAGGCTGCGGTTTCCGCCGGTCACGGACAGCGTCAGCACCAGGGTGAATCCCAGTCCCATCAGCGCCTCCGCGGGTCCCGCCCGCAGTTCGTTGCCGAACGGCGCGCCGATTTCCCCCATCGCGTAGGTAAAGCTGACGTTTCCGGAAGCCGTATACCAGAGCAGCACCGCCATGCCGGCGGACTCGGCTGCGCACATGGCCGCCGTCACGCACCGCGACGCCTTTCCGCGCAGTGCGGAGCACGCCACCCCGCACATCAGCGGGCACAGCACCAGGAAGAGGGGGAGATTCTGCCACCAGGCCAAGATCATTTCCCCTCCTTCCGGATCTGTTCCGCGATCTCGTCCATATCCAGTGTATGATACCGCTGATACAGCCGTACTGTCAGTCCCAGCATCACGGCCGTCACGCTAACGCTCACCACGATGCCTGTCAGCACCAGTCCGGCCGGCAGCGGATTGACGTAGGCAGCCGGATCCGTGACGCCGTTCGTATAAACCGGGGCGCTTCGCAGCCCGCCGATATAACCGTAGGAAGCCAGGAACAGGTAGATTCCGGAATCCATCATCGAAAAGCCGATAATCTTCTTGATCAGGTTTTTGTCCAGCAGAAGCATCGTGAAACCGACGCCGAAAAGGATCAAGGCCGCCACTTCGTCCAGATGCTGGTTCACGAGTTCAGTGACATGGCGCAGCATCAGAAAGCCCCCCTTCTGAACATGGTGTAGAGCGCGTACATGGTGCAGGTCACCACGCAGCCCACCGCGATATTCAGCGGAAGCAGCAGCCCGCCCGAGAGGATCGCCCCGGCGGTTCCCTCCGGAATCCCGCCCGGGATGTGGTTGGCGCCTGTCAGGAAATGGTATCCCTTTGCCAGCGCGTAGAACAGCAGCGCGGACACCGACACCGCGCGGAAGGTCCGGTAGGTGAAGAACTTCCCGATCCGGTCATAGCCGAAGGCATTCTGGTACAGGATCAGTCCGGCCCCGAGCACCGCACCGCCGGAGAATCCGCCGCCCGGGGACAGGTGGCCGTTGAGGATGATATAGATTCCGAAAATCAGAACCAGGGGCAGCAGCAGCCTGGCGCCTCCCTGCAGCACCAGGTCGTGGTCCGGTTCCGTCCGCTGTTCCCGGTCACTTTCGAGCAGCCGTTCCTGTTCGTCCTTTTCTCCCCGGATGCTCAGGAGCAGCAGCACGGAACTGACCGCGACAAACAGCACGTGGGATTCCCCCAGCGTGTCAAATCCGCGGTAGTCCAGGATGATGCCCGTCACGATGTTCACCGCGCCGGTTTCCTCCAGGGTATGGGTGACGTAAAAGGATGCGACCTCGCTGTCCGCCAGCGTGTCCGCGTTGCCGAACAGGGGCATCCTGACCACGCCGTACAGCAAAAGCCCCACCAGGCTGACGCACACGATGAATGCGGTTACGCGGTACCACCACGCGTCGGCGTACGCGCCGACTGTCAGGGTGTCCCTGCGCTTTCTTCTGTGTCGTTCCTGCCTTTTTTTCTTTTTCGGCGTCTGCTTTTTCACTTCAACAGAAGGAATGGTTTTCTCCGCGGCGTTTTCTTCCTCGTATGCCTCGTCCGCCAGGCTCTCCCCGATTTCCTCGTCCAGGGGCTGGGCTCCGTTCTCCAGCCAGTCAGCCAGGCGGGCAAAGGCATCATGCTTCTTTTTGTTTGCCGGCATCCCGCCTTTCCTCCTTTCTTTGGACAGACTGGATCTTCTTCAGGGCCGCCAGCATCAGCACCGTGGAAATCCCGGTGCCTACCGCCGCCTCCGTAATCGCCAGGTCCGGCGCCTGCAGCAGGATCCACACCACGGACATGGCAAGCCCCTGGATCATGAAAACGATCACCGCGCTCAGCAGGTCGCGGGTCAGGCTGACCGCCACCGCGCAGGCCACGATCACCGCCAGCAGGATCACGTTCAGGATTTCCATTCCTTTGCCTCCGTTTTCAGCTGCTCTTCTTCCGTTTCGCGCACAAGCTTGCCGACCAGGTGTGTACACACCGGGCTCGTGATCCAGTAGACCGCGACGGCCGCCAGGATCTTCAGGGCGATCCAGTCAAACCCGGTGTACACGATCATCGCCAGGGCCATCAGCAGCAGTCCCAGCGTATCCCCCATGCCCGCCGGATGCATCCGGTTCAGGGAAAAGCGGAACCGGTTGGCCCCGAAAACCGCCGAAATTTCAAATATCAGCCCGCCCGCCATCAGCATGGCGAACAGGGCCAGCCGCAGGGTCTCAGCCATCCCGCCCGGCCCCCTTTCCGTACCGCTCGCGGTGAACGCCGATCAGGATCCGGCACAGAAGCATCACCGCCAAGAAACTCAGCAGGGCGTAGATCATGGCCACGTCCAGCAAAAAGCCTTCCCGCGTCAGCAAAGCCAGGAACAGGATGATCAGAACCGTTACCGTACCCGCCATATTCACGGCTACCACCCGGTCTGCCGTTTTCGGGCCGCGGAAAGCGCGGAAGAGGCATACTGCAAGGCACAGCCCCAGCAGGATCACCGCTCCCTGCATGAGCAGCGCGTAGGTTTCATCCATGCAACACCGCCTCGATTCTTTTCAGTTTCGCTTCAAATATGTTTTCGTCCAGGCCTTCCGCCATCTCCGCCGTCAGGCAGTGAACCGTCAGCTCGTTCCCGCGGCAGTCCAGCGTAATGGTGCCCGGCGTCAGGGTGATGGAATTGGCCAGCGCCATCTTCCCCATCCGGGTCACAAGCCCGGTGCATATGGTCCGGACGACCGGATCCGGTCCCCTGCCCCATACCGTCCGGAAGGTTTTCAGGTTGGCCTTCAGGATCTCCCACAGCAGGACGCCCAGGTATCCGATGATCCGGGGAGCCGCCGCGTACAGCCGTTTCTCACGGTCCAGGGACCAGCCGCACGCCCTGCAGGCGAACGTCATGGCCAAGGCGCAGACCGCCGCGCCAAAGGCGGCAGTCTCCCACGTAACCTTCCCGTTCAGTACCATCCAGAACAAAAAAAACAAGAGCGCCATCCGTCTTTCTCTCCCCAACAGAACTGAATTCCGGAAGCCCCTGGCTTCACTTAATGAATTTTATCAGATATCGCATGCAAACACAAGGGAACGGGCCGCTTTTGCAAGCCGTCCGGAAATACGGCGTTCCTGCCCTGCCGTTTTTCTTTCTTCTTGTAAAACACATCATCTTGCGCTATAATACCGGTTGATTCCACAACAGATAGGAATAAAAGGAGGAGAAGAACATGAAAGAATTGCGGAAGTATCTGGCAGAGTTCATCGGCACCTGCGTCCTTGTGCTGGTCGCCTGCGGTGTTGCGGGGCAGATATGCGCCACGGGAGTCTCCGGGCTGATTGGTACTGCCCTTGCCTTTGGTCTTGTCATCGTCGCCATGGCTTATTCCATCGGCAATATCTCCGGCTGTCATATCAACCCGGCAGTATCCGTTGCCATGCTGATCAGCAAAAAAATCTCTGTTAAGGATTTCTGTGGCTATATTGTAGCTCAGTTCCTCGGCGCCATTGCCGGTGCCGCGATCCTCAATGCAATCGTGCAGGACGCCGGAAAACTTGGCTGCAATGCTCTTTACAACGGCAATGCCTGGCTCAGTTTCCTCATTGAAGTGATCCTCACCTGTGTCTTTGTAATTGCGATTCTCGGTGTTACCTCAAAGGAGTCCAACGGAAACATTGCCGGCCTGGTGATCGGCGGTGCACTGGTTCTGGTTCACCTTCTCGGTATCTCCTTCACCGGCACTTCCGTGAACCCCGCCCGTTCCTTTGGACCGGCGCTGATTGCCGGAAACCTCGGCGGAATCTGGGTATTCCTGCTGGCTCCCCTGGTGGGCGGCGCGCTGGCAGCAATTATCTACCGTTTCCTGGATTCTGATAAATAATATGATTTCTTTTCTCGGCTGTCCCGGATCACGGGACAGCTTTTTACGTTGTAGAATAATAAAAGGCCATCCTCACAGACGGTCCTTTTATATTTATTCAAACAGTTTTTTCAGTGTGAGTGCGGCCTGTTTGACCGCGTTCTTTTTTTCGCCTTTGCTGATCAGCTTTTCCTGTGCTTCACGCAGGGTGCTTCCCTGCTTCATTTCTTCGATCAGCTTTGCTTCCAGCGGCCATTCTGCAGCCTCTGTTGCGGGTTCGGGCAGGAATACGTTATGCAGATCCAGTACGACGCAGTATTCGCCTTTTTCAGTCTTTTCATTTGCCTGAAGGGCTTTCAGCACTTCCTCCGGTGTCCCCCGGAGGGTCTTTTCATGCAGTTTTGTCAGATCACAGCATACCGTAAGCCTTGCTTCCGGCAGGGTTTCCGCAATGATCTCCGTCAGCTCGGTAATTCTGAATGGGGATTCGTGCAGAATGGCCACCTTCACCCCCCGTGCAATCTCTTCCAGTTTCGCACGGATATCCTTTTTCTCCCTGGGCAGGAATCCATAGAAAGCGAACTCCCGTGCGTCAAACCCGCTGATGGAAACAGCGGCGATTCCGGCACTGCATCCGGGAATCGGAATAACCGGAATGCCCGATTCTGCGCACTCCCGGACTACTTCGCTGCCGGGATCCGAGATGCAGGGAGTTCCGGCATCTGTAACCAGTGCCGCTGACAGATCCTCCTCCAGGATTCTCTGTGCAAGCCCGGCTGCCTTGCTGTCTTCGCTGTGACGATGGCAGCTGACCAGCGGAGCTTTCAGTCCGAAAACCTGACACAGTTTCATGGTCACCCGGGTATCCTCGGCAATAATCAGATCGGCGTTTCTCAGGGTTTCCGTTCCCCGGGGAGACAGATCCTGAAGATTACCGATGGGTGTTGCCACAACATACAGAACAGCCACGTTAAGCCTCCGTTATTCTCTTCTCCGCTACCCGCAGCTTGGCGCTGCGTGCCCGGGGATTCCGTTCGACCTCATCCGCGGAAGGCGCAACAGCTCCTCCGGCCAGCACCTTCACAACCGGTTTCCGTCCGCAGGTGCAGATCGGGGCCTTCGGTGGACAGATGCAGGGATTCTCCAGTGTCTTAAAACAGCGTTTTACAATCCTGTCCTCCAGGGAATGGAAGGTAATGACGCAAATTCTTCCGCCGGGTTTCAGACAGTCTGTCAGGTCCTTTAACGCCTGTTCCAACGGTTTGAGTTCATCATTCACGGCAATACGGACCGCCTGGAAAGTCCGCCGGGCCGGATGACCGTCATCTTTCCTGCGTACAGCCTTCGGAATCGCAGCGTCAACAGCATGTACAAGATCAAATGTGGTTTCAAAAGGTTTTTCGTTTCTGTGTTCACAGATAATACGTGCGATACGCGCCGCCCATTTTTCCTCGCCGTAATCCCGGATCACTTCCATAATTTCCCGTTCATCCGCTGTGTTCAGGAAATCTGCGGCTGTCATAGTCTGGCGCTGGTCCATACGCATATCCAGCGGCGCGTCTTCGTGATAGCTGAAACCGCGTTCTGCCGTATCCAGCTGTGGACTGGATACTCCCAGATCCAGCAGGGCGCCGTCCAGCGCTTCTGCTCCTGCTTCTTCCAGAAGCTTCCTGGCGTCATGAAAATTACCGCGGATGGCAGTGAAGCCCGGATAATCCTTCAGTCGTTCCGATGCGGCAAGGATAGCGTTTTCATCCCGGTCGATTCCGTACAGGCGTGCCGTTCCGCCGGAGGCTTTCAGGATTGCGCCGCTGTGACCGCCGCCGCCCAGGGTTCCGTCACAGTAAACACCGTCAGGCTTTACATTCATCCATTCCAGCACTTCATTCAGCAGTACCGGTTCATGCCTAAACTCCACAGCCGCACCCCATCCTTTCTGCCGGACGTATTCGCCAGCCCGGCAACTCTGCACTTTTTACTGCCCAAAAGGCAACCCTTCACTTTACACTCTGCGCTCTTCACTCAAAACTCTGAATTCTGAATTACTCTTTATGGATTCAGCCCCAGTTCGCTTCTCAGCGCACCGATAAAATACAGGCTTCCCGTTGCCAGAATCAGGCCTTCCTCTCCGGCCAGTTCCCTGGCTGTATTCAGCCCTTCCTTCAAACTGTTCGCCGTTCTGGTCTTCAATCCCTTTTGTGCCAGCAATGCGTTCAGTTCTTCAGCCTTCATCGCACGCGGGCTGTCCGGGGTTACAGTCACGGCTTCTTCCGCAATTTCCGCCAGTCCCGCAAGCATTTCGTCTGTCAGCTTCTCCTTCAGCACCCCGGTCAGCAGAATCTTTCTTTTTCCTGCAAGCTGTTCATCCGTGTAACGGCGGAAGGCGCAGATACCCTGCGCATTATGTGCTCCGTCCATCAGTATGTTTCCGTACCATTCCAGACGTCCGGGCCAGAAGGTTTGGCTCAGTCCCCTTTTCACAGCCGCTTCAGGTATATGAATTCCCTGCTTTTCCAGTTCCTCCAGAATATGAAGCACCACCAGTGCATTTACTGCCTGGTGTTTTCCCGGCAGGGCAATCTTCTGTTTTTGCCATGTGCGTTTTCCTGTCCGGAAATCCGCAATAGTATATCGTACCGCAGCCTCCCGGATGTAAATGAGTTCTTTTTCCGGAATGATCAGCGGTGCTTTTTCCTTTTTGGCCTTTTCAGCCAGTACATCCCGGACAGTCTTTTCATCAGGCGGATAGCAGACCACAGGAACACCTTGCTTGATGATCCCCGCTTTTTCGCCCGCAATTTCAGCCAGTGTACTGCCAAGATACTGCATGTGATCCATCCCGATAGCGGTTATAGCGCATACAGCAGGATTCGGGATCGCATTGGTAGGATCCAGCCGTCCGCCCATACCTGTTTCGGAAATAATCAGGTCGCACTGTTCGCCCCGGAATGTCCGGAAAGCCAGAGCTGTACCCAGCTCAAAGGGGGTTGCGTGATAATTCTTTTCCCTTTTCAGCTTTTCAGCGGCGTCCAGCGTTTCATTTCCATAACGGATCAGCAGCTCATCCGCAACAGGAATTCCCCGCAGCCGGATCCGTTCATTGTATTTCTGCAGAAAGGGTGACGTATACATACCGGTTTTATATCCGGCCTCCGTCAGTACGCTGTTCAGCATGGCACATACGCTTCCCTTGCCGTTTGTCCCTGCCACGTGGATCACCGGACAAACAGGCCATGCCTGTAAAGTTTCAAGCAGGGCTGCGGTATTCCGCAGCCCCTGCTTGTCTCCGTCCCCCAGGGCGGAGTGTATTTCGTTTATAACCTTTTGGGCGTTTCTCATAGATTCTCTTTCAGTTCCGCAATGCGGTTTTCCAGTGCGGCCGCTTTGGCCTTGGCAGCTTCAAGCTTATCCTTTTCCTGCTGCACCAGCTGTGCCGGTGCTTTGGCCAGGAAGCCCTGGTTATTCAGCATGCCGTTGGAGCGGGCCATTTCCTTCTTCAGGTTTTCCAGCTCTTTGGTCAGCCGCGCGGTTTCCTTTTCAAAGTCCACCAGATCGCCCAGCGGAACGAAAAGTTCGCCTGCCGCAACCACAGCGGACACATTCTTGCCGGTGGCGTCATTGCGGTCGGAGATCAGCTCAACCTGTTCCGCTCCGGCCAGCTTTTTGAAGTAGCCTTCGCCGCCCTTCAGGGTATCAGCCCAGCCTTCCGCAGGCAGCAGCATCAGGTGCGTACGTTTGGAAGGTGCCACGTTCATCTCACTGCGCAGGTTGCGGATCGTGCGGATGATTTCCATCACGCCCTGCATCTTTTCCTCATCCGCCGTGAACACATACTCTTTTTTGTATTCCGGCCAGCTCTGGAGCATCAGGAAGCCTTCGGTTCCGGGCAGGTACTTGTAAACCTGTTCTGTCAGGAAGGGCATATAGGGATGCAGCAGCTTCAGCAGGTTCTCCAGCACGAAGAGCAGCACGGCTTTCACCGTCTCCTTGCTCTCTCCTTCTTCACCCAGCAGGCGGGACTTGCTCAGTTCGATATACCAGTCGCAGAACTCGCTCCAGGCGAAATCATAAACCTTCGTGGCAGCCAGACCGAAGTCGCCGTCCTCCATATGCTCGGAGATATCCTTCACCGCTTCCTGCAGCCGGGTCAAAATCCACTTGTCAGCTGTTTCCAGCTTTGCGGGATCAAAGTTTTTCCGCTCGCTCACGTTCATCAGCACGAACCTGCTGGCGTTCCACACCTTGTTTGCAAAGTTCCGGGCAGACTCAACCTTGTCCTTGCTGTAGCGGGTGTCATTTCCGGGGCTCACGCCCATCACCAGGCTGAACCGCAGCGCGTCAGCGCCGTATTCTTCAATCACTTCCAGCGGATCCACACCGTTGCCCAGGGATTTGGACATCTTCCGTCCCTGTTCGTCCCGGACCAGGCCGTGAATCAGCACAGTCTCAAAGGGAGTCTCACCCATGCATTCGATACCGGCAACCATCATCCTGGATACCCAGAAGGTGATGATATCCCAGCCCGTCACCAGCATGTTGGTGGGATAGAAATACTTCAGGTCGTCGGTATTGTCCGGCCAGCCCAGCGTGGAGAAAGGCCAAAGGGCGGAGGAGAACCAGGTGTCCAGCACGTCCTCATCCTGGCGCAGCTTGCCGCCGCACTTCGGGCAGACCGTGGGATCTTCCCGGCTCACAATCTGTTCGCCGCAGTCATCGCAGTACCACACAGGGATCCGGTGGCCCCACCACAGCTGGCGGCTGATGCACCAGTCACGGATGTTTTCCATCCAGTTATAGTACATCTTGCTAAACCGTTCCGGCACAAACTTCGTCCGGCCTTCCCTTACCGCGGCGATAGCCGGTTCGGCCAGGGTCTTCATCTTCACGAACCACTGTTCGCTCAGCCGGGGTTCTACAGGGGTATCACCGTGGCGGTAACAGAATCCTACGTTATGGCTGTAATCCTCGATCTTTACCAGCAGGCCCAGCTTGTCCAGTTCTTCCACAACAGCCTTCCGGCATTCCATGGGATCCATGCCGGCAAAACGTCCGGCGTTTTCGTTCATGGTGCCGTCATCATTGGTCACCGTGATAATCTCCAGGTTATGCCGCTGGGCAACTTCAAAGTCATTCGGGTCGTGGGCGGGGGTCATCTTCACCGCGCCGGTTCCGAATTCCATTTCCACATAGTCATCCGCGACCACGGGGATCTCTTTGTTCATAATAGGCAGAATCACGTTCTTGCCCACCAGGTCGGTATACCGCTCATCGGCAGGGTTCACAGCCACGCCGGTATCGCCCAGCATGGTTTCGGGACGGGTGGTAGCCACCACCACGCCTTCGCTGCCGTCAGCGCCGGGATAGCGGATATGCCACAGGTGACTGGCCACATCTTTGTATACTACTTCTGCGTCACTGATGGCGCTCTGGCAGGCAGGACACCAGTTGATCATCCGGTTACCGCGGTAGATCAGTCCCTTTTCATACAGGCTGACAAACATCTCGCGCACCGCGCGGCTGCAGCCCTGGTCCATGGTGAACCGCTCCCGGGTCCAGTCACAGCTGATACCCATCTTCCGCTGTTGGTGCACGATACGGCCGCCGTATTCTTTCTTCCAGTTCCAGGCCCGCTCCAGGAATGCTTCACGGCCGATTCCCTCTTTGGTCAGGCCTTCCTTCTGCATGGCTTCCACAATCTTCACTTCCGTGGCGATTGCGGCATGGTCCGTGCCGGGCAGCCACAGCGTAGGATCGCCCTTCATCCGGTGATACCGGATCGGAGCGTCCTGCATAATGCAGTCCATGGCATGGCCCATATGCAGCTGGCCGGTAATGTTGGGCGGGGGCATAACGATGGTAAAGGGCTTCTTTCCCTCAACCCTGTGTGCGGTAAACGCGCCGGCGTCCTCCCAGGCCTTATAGATATCGGCCTCGATCGCCTGTGGATTAAAGCGTGTTTCCATATCAGCACCGGTCATTTTCTTCTCCATGGTAATCCTCCCTCTCAATCTGCCCTGATGAAAGAAACAGCCCCGTCCCTGATGGGCGGAGCTGCGATTCTTACTTCCTGGCCAAAAAATGCAGTCGACAATCAGGCGTTCTTCTCTTCGTCCTTATTGACGACGACCTGGACGCCGTTATAATAACCGCAATTCTTGCACACGCGATGAGACAGTTTCATCTGACCGCACTGGGGGCACTTGCCGATACCCGGCAGTGTGAGCTTCCAGTTGGCGCGGCGGCTGTGCTTGCGAGCCTTAGAGATTTTCCCCTTCGGAAGAGCCATGATTCACACCTCCTCATTGTTTTCAAGCAATTGCTGCAGTCCGGCGAACGGGTACTGAATCCCCGGTTCGGAAGGAACTGCTTCCGGGTCCCTGTATTCAAAGCCCGGACAATCCTCTCTGCAGAGAAAGCGGATCGGCAGAGCCATGACGGCGTATGACATTACCAGTTTGTCCAGTTCAACCTCATGCCCTGTATAGGCAAAGATCTCATTATCCTCCATATCACCGTTCCGCTGGAACACTTCGTCGAATTCGTTTTCGATTTCGGCCTGTGCGTCCTCCAGACAGTTGGCGCAGGGAGCGTGGGCAACGGTCTTCAGCTTGCCTTTCACCGAGATGTTTCCGTCTTCATCCGACAGAAAAGTACCTTCCACGGCGCATTCATCGATCCTTACGGTGTCTCCGCCGATCTCCTGGTCCGCAATGGCCTGCAGGCCTGAGAAAGGGTACTCCTGACCGGGATGGGATAAAGCATTCGATACGTCAAGCTTCATGTCCTCACCTCAAAAGTGACCATTTGGTATTATAATTCGATGCAAAACGTTTGTCAACAAAGAATTTGCGCCGATTTTTCTCCCGCTTCACCCGGTGTTTTTACCAGGTGAAACGGAAGATGATTATACGCCGAATGATGATCAATGCATATCGCATTTTTTATTCTTCATTCTTATTTCTTAATTGTCCCTGACTTTTCCGGTTGTTACCAGATCCAGCGTATCCCGGGCAATCATGATTTCTTCATTCGTGGGGATAACGCATACCGTCACTTTGCTGTCATCAGCGGAAATGACTGCTTCCTTACGGGTCTTGTTCTTCTCCGCATCGATCTTCGCGCCCATGAATTCAAGGCCGTCGATCACCTGCGCACGCAGGTCCGCGTTATTCTCACCGATGCCGGCAGTGAATACGATAATATCCACACCGCCCATGGCTGCAGCATAGGAACCGATATACTTTTTAATGCCGTAAATCAGCATCTCCTGGGCAAGCTTGGCGTTCGGATCACCCTTGCTGGCCAGATCGTCAATATCCCGGCAGTCGCTGCTCTTACCGCTGATGCCCAGCAGACCGCTCTTCTTGTTCATCATCGTCAGAACTTCATCCACACTGATCGGATGTCCGACTGGAGTACCGTCATCATTCAGAGGATTATTCGCGATAAACTGCACAACAGCAGGATCGCAGCTGCCGCAGCGGGTTCCCATCAGCAGGCCTTCAAGAGGCGTAAGACCCATGGAAGTATCCTGGCACTTTCCGTCCATCACGGCGCTCAGGCTGGAACCGTTGCCCAGATGGCAGATGATGATTTTCTTGCCGATGGGGCTGATTCCGAGGAATTCACAGACCCGGCGGCTGACATAGCGGTGGCTGGTGCCGTGGAAGCCGTAGCGGCGTACATGAAGCTTTTCTTCATACATCTTCGGCACACCGTACATATAGGCTTTGGGCGGCATGGTCTGATGGAAAGCGGTATCAAATACCGCTACCTGAGGTGTTCCCTTCATAACCTTTTCGCAGGCTTCAATACCCATCAGGTTGGCGGGATTATGCAGCGGTCCCAGGGGGAAGCAGTCACGGATCGCCTGTTTTGCAGCGTCATTCACGATGACAGAAGCCGTGAACGCGCTGCCGCCGTGCAGCACCCGGTGGCCGACGGCGCCGATTTCGTCGGTGCTCTTGATAACGCCAAACTCCGGATCCTGAAGAATCTTGAGCATCAGCTGGGCAGCGGCTTCATGGTCCGGAATTTCCTGGACGATTTCGGTTTTCTTGTCCCCGGCGCTGTGTTTCAGCTTGCTTCCCTCAATACCGATACGTTCAACAAGTCCCTTGGCCAGTTCCTTCTCGCCGTCCATATCGATCAGCTGATACTTCAGGGAAGAAGAACCTGCGTTCACAACCAGAATTTTCATAATACTTCTAACTCCTTTGCTTGATTCATATCCATCAAATGATTATACTCCCCTTTTGCTTGAAAATAAAGACCTAAAATGCTACACTCATCCTGATATGAACCCGGGTCCTGTGCTTACCGCACATAATCAATTTTCATAATTGAAGGAGTGTCTGCATGAAAATTCTGGGGATTGTCGCTGAATATGATCCTTTTCATCGCGGGCATCTGTACCATCTGTCGGAAGCGGTACGCCGTGTTGCCCCGGATTTTGTTTTTGTTGCACTCTCACCCTGTATCAAGCAGCGGGGAGAGCTTCCTTTGTTATCTCCCTCTGACCGGGCAAAATGTGCACTGGAAGCCGGTGCTGATGCCGTTTTTTCTCTCCCGGTGCTCTGGACTGTCCGCGACGCGGAGCATTATGCGCTGGGGGCTGTTTCACTCCTTGCAAAACTCGGTATCACCCACCTCGCTTTCGGCGCCGAAACTGCGGATGACTCCCTGCTGAGCCGTACCGCGCAGATGCTGGAGGATCCTGTCCCTTCCTTCCGTTCGTCTCTGAAAGATGCGCTCGCATCCGGCGCAGGTTACCCTTCCGCCCTTTCCGCCGCCCTCTCCCTGGTTCTGCCGGAAGCATCCGGTTTACTTGATCAGCCGAATAATATTCTTGCAGTTTGTTATCTCCGGGCCATTCTTCGTCTGAATCTGTCTGTCCGTCCTGTTGTGATTTCCCGTACCGGCAGCTATCACGCCGCTGAAATCAACCATGAATTTCCCTCTGCCTCCGCGCTCAGGGAAAGCCTGCTCCGCGGAAATTATGAAGACGCATATAAAGCTGTCCCCGAGTATACCGCTGCCCTGCTGCGTCATCGTTTTCTGGATCACCGCATTCCGGACGGACATATTCTGGACGCTTTGCTGCTGGCCCGTCTCCGTTCCATGACGGCTGCAGAATATGGTTCCCTCCCGGATCTTTCAGAGGGAATGGAAAATGCGCTGCGTACAGCTTCCGCTGTTTCACATACCCGTTCGGAACTTCTTGCGTCTCTTTCCGGCAGGCGTTATCCAGCGGCCCGCGTCAGCCGTCTCTGCGCCTGTGCGCTTCTGGGTATCACAAAGGAAGACATACTGAACGCTCCTCTTCCGGATCACGCGCTGCTCCTCGGCCTGCGAAAGTGTCCGGAAATGACCTCCCTGTGGAAAACGCTTCCCATTCCGGTCATCACCTCCTTTACCGAATGGAAGCAGTCTGCCGCGCCTTCAGACCTGGCTGCCTGGAATCTCTGGGCTCAGTGTGCCGGTCTCCCCGGCACACTGCCTTTCACCGAAAAGCTGGTTTCCATATAAAAGCGAGGGCCCTCCGGCCCTCGTTGCTGTTTGTATCTGTTTCCTTCATATTCCATCTGAACGGGATCATTTATGATTTGACAGAAGCCAAAATCTTTCTTGCCACGTGTACCCCGCTGGCACTGGCATGCGACAGGCTGTGAGTCACGCCGCTCCCGTCGCCGATAACATACAGGCCGGGATAAGCAGTTTCCAGGTTTTCATCCAGTTCCACTTCCATATTGTAAAACTTGACCTCCACACCGTACAGCAGCGTATCATCGTTGGCTGTGCCGGGAGCAATTTTGTCCAGCGCGTAGATCATCTCGATAATACCGTCCAGAATCCGTTTCGGAATGACCAGGCTCAGATCTCCGGGAGTTGCGGCAAGGGTCGGCGTCACAAAGGAATCCGCAATACGTCCGGGGGTACTTCTGCGTCCGCGGACCAGATCTCCGAAGCGCTGTACGATCACACCGCCGCCCAGCATGTTGCTCAGCCGGGCAATGGACTCACCATATCCGTTGGAATCCTTGAACGGTTCGGAAAAATGCTTGCTGACCAGCAGGGCAAAGTTCGTATTGTCCGTATGTTTCGCCGGATCTTCATAACTGTGTCCGTTGACCGTTACAATACCGTTGGTATTCTCACTGACTACCGCTCCATGGGGGTTCATGCAGAAGGTTCTGACAAGATCCTCAAATTTCTCGGTCCTGTAAACAATCTTGCTCTCATAGAGTTCATCTGTCAGATGACTGAACACCTGGGCGGGAAGTTCCACCCGCACGCCGATATCCACCCGGTTGCTTTTGGTGGGAATTCCCATATCCCTGCATACGCCTTCCATCCATTTGCTGCCGCTGCGTCCGACAGAAACAACGCAGTGGGACGCCGTATAGCTTTTTCCGTCTTCTGTTGTCACGCGGTAGTTTTTACCTTCGCGCGCTACGGAAGCAACCGGTGTTTCAAAGAAAAAGTCCACTTTCCCCTTCAGATCCCGGTACAGGTTATCAAGCACAACATAGTTGATATCCGTCCCCAGATGACGTACCTGTGCATCCAGCAGATGAAGTCCGTTCTGCAGGCAGGTTTTGCGGATTGATGTATTGGCGGTGGAATAAAGCTTTGTTCCTTCTCCGCCGTACTTCAGATTGATTTCATCCACATACCGCATCAGGTCCAGCGCGTGCTTTTTACCCACATGTTCGTGCAGGCTTCCGCCGAAGTCGTTGGTAATATTGTATTTTCCGTCAGAAAAAGCGCCGGCACCGCCGAATCCGCTCATGATGGAGCAGGTTTTGCAGCGTACACAGGACTTGATCTTGTCTCCGTCAATCGGACATTTCCTTTTGTCCAGTTTTCGTCCCAGCTCAAACACTGCTACTTTCAGGGGGCTTTCTGATTTTTCTGTCAGTTCGTACGCGGTGAAAATACCTCCGGGGCCCGCACCGATAATCAGCACATCATAATCCGTCATTTTTCCGGTCTTTCCTTGCTTATAGTCCGGGCAGGCGCTGCGCTGCGTCCGTTCCGGCCTGTAAAATTATATCATTGAAGGAAGAAAAAGAAAAGCGGATCCGCCGGTGCCTGATTCGTTCAGAATTGTTCTAATCTTTTCAGAATTGTTTCATCTTTTTGTCGAATTTACGAATTTCCTCTTTCATTTTTTTATTTCTATAGTATAATGAGGAATGAATCTTTTAGTTATTCCTGAAGGAGTGTATTCATCCATGCGGAAACTTTTCGCCCTGATGCTTGTACTCATGCTGCTGCCTGTTGCACCCGTCTTCGCTGAAGATGCTGAGCTTCCTTTGCCGGCGGCAACCCTCACTCCCGAAGAATGGGCAAAACAGTCCATGGGCGAAGACTCCCCCCTGTCCATTGAAGTGGTTCCCTATGATGAACTTCCCCCGGTCGTGGAAGGGCAGCATCACTACCTGCTGCTCTGTATTGACCAGTGGGTACGCGACGCACGTCCCGACGGCATCAATGTCCCCACCTATGCCAACGGAAGCCGTAAAGATATGTACGGCAACACCGACGGTATAGTTCTTCTGACCCTGGACACCCGGGCTCACCGGATCATGCTGACATCTTTCATCCGCGACGCCCTGATCAAGAAGGTCAACCTGGATGAATCTGCCGGTGACAAATACGGGCGGATCAACCGTGTTTACAATGACTACGGTCCTGAAGCGCTCTGCCAGATCCTCAGCCAGCATATCGGCGTACGGATTGAGAAATACATTCTTTTCACCTTTAAGCAGATTGCCAATATTGTGGACTATCTCGGCGGTGTGGATATTGAACTGAATGAGGCGGAGATTTCCGCCCTGAAGTACACCGTTCTCAGCGGTACTGTCACGGATCCGAATGGCCATGATATTCTTTCCGGAGGACATCATCCGGCCGGTGTCTATTCATTCAGGACCACGGAACGGGCTGCCAGCTACAATAAAGGAACCGAACAGCGGCAGAAGGATGATGACTCCAAAGTGATCAAGCGCACCGGCGGCTGTTCTGCGGTTCTGTACATGCGGATCCGTAAATTCGGAGGCGGCGGGGATTTCATGCGCACCCAGCGTGCCCGGAAAGTGCTCAGTCTCCTGGCGGACAAATGCCGCACCATGTCCTGGGACGATGCCCGGGCGCTGGCCAATAATATCCTCGATAACAATAACAAGACCAACATGAATCTGGACGATATGGTCCAGGCTGCAGAATATGCTTATTCCCTGCGTGAATGCACCATTGAGGAACTCCGGATCCCCATGGAGGGGGCCGTCCGTTCTCATCACTATGCCGGTATGGCTACACAGGAAATCAACTGGCCTTACTGCCGGGAGCAGATGGCTGATTATCTGCAGAATAGTTTCCTCGTGGCGGATGACGAGGAGGATGATGACTTTTAACCGTTCGGAGAGGAGTACCACATGAAATGTCCGGAATGCGGTCAGTGGAACCGCGCCTCCATGCCTCATTGTATAAAATGCGGAGCACCGCTGAATATTGACGAAGTATCCAGGCTGCAGTGGAAGGACACGCTGAAGGACAGCGGTCCTTCCACAGCGTATTTGCGCGCTGATGAATTCGGCCAGGTTGACTCTACGCCTGACGCCCGTGATCAGCTTGCCGGGGAAATGCAGGAACTGAAAAAGCGCAAAAATGAAGGTGCCGAACGTCAGCGCCGCCTGAGCCGTTCTGCCGCCTTCCGCCCGGAACCTGAAGTGATCGTCACCGAAGAGGATTCTTCTGAATATACCCGCAGAATGCGCCGTGTGGAAGCACCGGCTACAGCGGTGCGTGTCCAGCCGGTGTCACGCAATGAAAAAGCACGCCGGGAAGAATCCGAACTGCGCCACCGTGTGCGTTTTATGGATGAAAACGGAGCCTTCATTGAAAGTCACACCTATGATCCGGTACTTTCCGGGGGATATAGCTACAATCAGGGCACAGGATCCTGGCATCTGGCCGGCCCGCTGAGCAAGTCTGTTGCACCGGAACCCGAAAAGAAACATGGCTTCCTGAAGATTCTCCTGGCCATTATCATCATTCTCCTGCTTCTCGCCGGCGGTTTTTTCACCTACCGGTATTTTGCCGGTCAGAACAAACCGTCCTATAATCAGGAAGCTGTTATTACCGCTTCGCTGGTCGACGACCTGCCCGCTCATACCATTCTGATTCCAGGTGAGGAAGGAACCACCATCTATATCCGTGAACTTCATTCCAGCTACGTTGTGATGGACGGATTCGCCACCATCCAGGTGGCCGACCATATCTGGTATGATAATCTCCAGGGTGTACTGGATGAGACCATGGATGTAATCATGACGCCTTTCCTGAAAACTGCTTCCGGAAGACAGGTTCCCCTGGACCTGATCACCTACCCCATCACGATTCCGATCAGTCCGATCACCCTTGAAAGTCCTGAAGGACTGCGCAAGGAAGTTTCCACCACCATGTATTCGATCCGGCTTGTTGTCCGTCCGGACTCCCGCGTTACAATCAACGGTAAGGACTATTCCGATACGGTCAGTGACGAAACAGGTGAAATGGTCTATAACGCTCCGGTCCAGCCTAAGGGAGATAATGAATATGTCATTTCAGTCCGCTCCCGTTACTGCCGTGAAAACACCATCAAAGTCATTCTGTACCGTGAAAAACAGGAAATTACACTGGACCTCGCTGTTGGCACAATCAGCAGCACAGACAAGAATACGATGAAGGTCTCAGCCACCACTATGCCCGGCAGTGAAGTAAAAGTCCTTTCCAAGCATTCTGATATGGATGTCACAAAGTTGAACACTACCGGTGATTTCTCCTTTATCGCTATCTTTGATCAGGTCGGTGAAAACACCATCACAATCTCTTCCGCCCGGGAAGGAATGAGAACCTCGATTGTAAACCATAAGGTCTATTATGTTCCCAGACCTGAAATATATACCACGCTGGCCTGGCCGCTGTCTCCGGAGGGATATACGGAGCTCCTGAACAACATCAAGGTCCGTGCGGACAGAAAACAGGTTTACGTAATTAAGGGAATCATCACGGATATTATCAACGAGAAACCGCTCAGGGTTACCATTAACACCAGCGAGGACGGCAAGTCACAGCCTGTTGTTGTGGAACGTCCCGAGCAGGCCACATTCAAATGGGAAAAAGGGAAACACTACGAAATCTATGCTGATGTTTCCAATGTCTATGACAATATGCCCCTGCTGATAGCCCGTTACAGTTATGCAAGATAAATAAGACAGGAGTTGTTTTCGATGAAACGTGTACTTTCGGTTCTGCTTCTTCTTTCCCTCCTAGCTCTTCCTGCCCTGGCGGATCCGCTTCCCCTGCTGGAGGATTACACTGCGGAAATCGCTCAGCCTTACGATGAAAATGATCCTTCCGCAGGCACTTTCATTTACCGCTGCAGTTATCCTCATGCGGATGACTCATCTGCGGGCGGTTCTGAAATCAACGCCTTTTATGAGTATCTGATGAACGATACCCTGGATAATTATATTCCTCTCCTGCAGGACGCCTATGAAGGATATGATTCATCCATGATTGTCACTTATACGGTCACCTGCAATAACGATGAGTATTTCTCCGTTCTGATCAGAACGGATAGGGACAATCCGGACCTTCGTCTTACTACCTGGGAAGGCCATGTTTTTTCACGGACGAAAGGAAGTCCCGGTCAGACCTATACCCTGCCGAAGGTGCTGGGAATCCTTTCTGCCAATGAAAATGATGAATGGCTGCAGAACCGTCAGACGGAAAAAGCAAACAGCGTCATCCGTGAGATGGTCTGGGATATGATACAGGACAACCCGGAAGGTCTGGATTACGGTGATGTTACGGAAGAAAGCCTCGATTACGTTTTCTTCCCGGAGGAAAACTTTTATCTGGATGAAAACGGTGATCCTGTCTTCTACCTTCAGCCTGGAGATTTCTTTTCCGAGGTTCCGGAAGGCACCGGGCTTTTTACCTTCCCCATCGCTCTGGAAGATATCCTCGACGAACTGTAATCAGTACAGAAAAAGTCCATGCATTTTTGCCCCGCCGGGCGTATAATAACACCAATCTTTTAAGGGAAAGAAGGAACTGACATGCTGGACATCAAAGTAACACTTTCACAGAATCTCAAACAGAAGCCCGCGGATGAATCCGCCCTCGGCTTTGGCCGGATCTTTACCGACCATATGTTCCTCATGGATTACGAACAGGGCAGTGGCTGGAAGAATGCCCGTATCGTTCCTTACGGTGATTTTGCAATGGATCCTGCCGCCATGGTTCTACATTACGGGCAGGCCATTTTTGAAGGAACAAAGTGCTACCGCCGTGCGGACGGCGGCCTCCAGCTTTTCCGTCCCCAGGCCAATCTTGCCCGGATGAGCCGCAGCGCGGAGCGCATGGGTATGCCCGCCCTGGATGAGGAAACAGCCCTGGAAGGCCTGAAACAGCTGGTTCGGATCGAGGAAGCCTGGGTTCCGCATCGTGACGGCACCTCCCTCTATATCCGTCCCACCATGATTTCCATGGATGTGGGTCTGGGCGTTCATGCTTCCAAAAAGTATCTTTTCTACATCATTCTCAGTCCTGTGGGCGCCTATTACAAAGAAGGCCTGAAGCCCGTCAGCATTTATGTTGAGGATGAATATGTCCGTGCGGTTCGCGGCGGCGTCGGTTTCACGAAGTGTGCCGGCAATTACGCTGCTTCCATTCTCGCCGGTGACGTGGCTGAGAAAAAAGGCTTCTCTCAGGTTCTTTGGCTGGACGGTGTCGAACAGAAATACGTTGAGGAAGTCGGTTCCATGAACATGATGTTCGCCTACGGGAACAAGATCGTAACACCCCGGCTGAACGGTTCCATCCTGCCCGGTATCACCCGTGACAGCGTGCTGACTCTTGCCCGCTCCATGGGATATGAAGCGGAGGAAGCACGGCTGAATATTGACGAAATCTTTGCGGACGCAAAATCCGGGAAACTGACCGAAGCCTTTGGCACCGGCACCGCCGCCGTGATCAGTCCTGTAGGCACCCTCGCCATGAAGGATGAAAAAATCACCATCGGTGACGGCGGAATCGGCAAAGTAGCCCAGAGCCTTTATGATACCCTTACCGGAATCCAGTACGGCCGTCTGGAGGATAAATTCGGCTGGATTGTTAAACTGTAATTTGAAAGGAACCCATCCTCAATGATGAGGCAAACCGACACCCGCTCCCTCCAATGGGCTGATAAAACCATGAGTGTTCTGCGGGCAGATCAGTTGGAGGCCTGCGAGAAGGATCTCGCAGGCCTTCCTTCCCATTGTCTTTTTGAAACTGAATGCAGTGATCTGGATGCGGAAAAACTGTATGATATCTCCTTCTATGCGGAAGAGGACAGAAAATCTGCTGACCGGACGCATCATCCGGTTCTGCATACAGTGGAAGAACTCCGGAATCGCGTTCTGCATTCCTTTGGGCCGGAAGCAGCCCTGCTTTCCGTGGAGGAACATGACCTGCTTGTGCGGGCTATGCTCTTAGGCGGACGCACGCCTCTCAATGACTGGAATGAGTTGATTCCTGCCCGCGGGCTGGTTCGCCGCCTCTGGTGCCGTGTGGAAAATGTAGGCTCCAACGCAGCGCTGATTCTGCCCTCTCGTCTTTGTGCCACCGTCCTGATGCTTCTTGCCGGGGACAATCACCGTGATATCAGGACAATAGTGGAACAGGTACATGACCGGATTGAAAATACCCTTTATCTGCTCGGGGCTGTCCAGGCTTCCGGTCCTGCACGTGATATGCTTTCTCTTCTGAAAGGAACTGTCGCTGAAGACAGATCTGATCTTGTGAATCGTTTTCTGCTCTCCGGCTACGATTATGTCTATAACCGTTCCGGCAGTCTTCTCCTGATTCATCCCGGGCTGGCCGAACCTGAGCGGATGATGGATATCAGTTATACGGAAATGGATCCTGATTCTCTTTCCAGGGCTTCGGAAAGCATTAATGACCTGGAATCACCACTGTATGAGCAGATGCTTGCCGTTCTGCAGGGTGCTGTCCGGCCTGAAATCTCTCCTGAAGATGCTGTGGAAGACCTGATTATCCTTGCCAAACAGGAAGTGCCCTGGAAAGATATGCTCGATGTGCTTTCTTCCCTGCTGATCTGCCAGTCCACACCGGAAATGCGTTCTGCCCTGAAGGATCTGAGTGACCGGGTCCCCCGCTGGCTGGACCTGAGTACCTCACAGGTACAGTAATATGCCGTTGAAAGAAATTGTGGTTCCCCCTGCCGCTGATGGACAGCGGGTTGCGGATTATCTTCGTTCTGCGCTCCCGGATCTGCCGGAGAGTATGCTTCGCCGTGTTTTTGCGGCCAGGGATGTTAAGCTGGACGGGGTTCGCGTTCCGCGGGATCAGAAGCTTCATCAGGGACAGCTCCTGAAGATTTATATTCCGGACGCCGCCGGAAATCCTTCCGGTTCTGCTTCCCTGTCGGTTGTCTATGAGGACAGCAATGTACTTCTGGTCAACAAGCGTGCCGGAATCAGTGTGGAACCGGATGCGCACGGCGGAACGACCCTGACCGATCTGTGTATTGAATATGTCCGGCAAAAGGATCCGGAGGCCTTTCCGCCGGCGGCCTGCCACAGGCTGGATAACAAAACCTGCGGACTTTGTCTGTTCGCAAAAAATCCGCAGGCGCTGGAAATCCTTCAGGATGTTTTCCGTAATCGTAAACTGGAAAAGTATTACATCTGCCTGGTCCGCGGTATAATGAAGCCGCCGCAGGCGGTCTGCAGCGCATGGCTTGTAAAGGATGCCCTGCATGCCCGGGTCAGGATTACTGATCATCCCGAACCGGACGCCCGGCCTGTGACCACCGGTTATGAAACGCTTGTCAGCGGCCCTGTTTCACGCCTTCGCGTTCATCTGATCACAGGTCGTACTCACCAGATCAGAGCCCATCTGGCTGCATTGGGGCATCCGATTCTCGGAGATGATCTTTACGGCGACCGGGACTTCAACCGCCGTGAAAAAGCCCGCAGTCTCAGGCTCTGTGCCGTCTCTCTCTGTCTGGACACAGGCGGACAGCTTCCCCTGCTTGATAACAGGACCTTTTCCATTGATCCGCCATTTTGATCATAAGGCTTTTTGTTAAGTTAAATATAATTTGTTTGTAAACGTTTACTTTTAACCAATCAATCCATATAATAACTCCAGGAACAATGACTAATCTGAAAGGAGCATTATACTATGCTGGCTTCTCTTCCCCCTCTTGGATGGAATTCCTGGAACACCTTTGGTGAGCATATCAGTGACGCCCTGATTCGTGAAATGGCAGATTTTTTGGTTGATCAGGGCTGGCTTGCCGCCGGTTATAACTATCTGGTGATTGATGACTGCTGGTCCCTGCGTGACCGGGATGAAAACGGCCTTCTGGTGCCCGATCCGGCAAAATTCCCTCACGGGATGAAAGATCTTGCCGATTATGTTCACAGTAAAGGCCTGAAATTCGGCATGTATTCCTGTGCGGGTGTCATGACCTGCGCCGGATATCCTTCCAGCTATGATCATGAATTTGTGGATGCAAAAACCTTTGCCTCCTGGGGTGTGGATTTTCTGAAATATGATTTCTGCAATTTCCCGGAATCCGGAGACTGCCGCAATCGCTATCAGACGATGGCCATGGCCCTTAAGGCTTCCGGAAGGGACATTCTTTTCTCGGCCTGTAACTGGGGACAGCAGGACCCCTGGAAGTGGATGCGCAGCCGCGGTGCGCATATGTACCGTTCCACCGGTGATATTATGGATAACTATGTTTCCTTCACGAACATTTTCAAGTCCCAGCTGGATAATCTCTGCATGAGCGGCTCTGACTGTTTCAATGACATGGATATGCTTACTGTCGGAATGTGCGGCAAGGGCAATGTCGGTTTCGGCAAAGTTTGCACCTATGAGGAATACCGTCTGCAGTTCGCCCTGTGGTGTCTGTGCGGCGTCCCGCTGATGATGGGTGCTGATCTCCGTGCCCTGAAGCCTGAATATGTTGCTCTCATGCAGAATAAAGACCTTCTCAGGATCGACCAGGATGAAGAGTGCCGTCCGCCCTTCCTGATCCGCCGTGGTTCCGTTTTTACTTCCAATCCCGAACCGAAAGAGGGCGAATTTCCCTGGCGGGAGCTGCCGGATTCCTCCCTTACCCTGTTCCGTCATCTGTCCGGCGGCGAATTTGCACTGGCTTTTGTGAATCTTTCCGAGGCGGAAACATGCATGCATTGTGAACTGGTTGATCTTGGCCTGCCTGTATCCTCCGGTTTTTCCCTCAATGTGCGTGACGCTTTTACAGGAGAAAGCCTTGGTCGGAAGTCCGATTATTTCAATCCGGTTGTTCCGGGTCATGATATGAGACTGTATCTGTGTTCCCTGGTGCCTTCCCGTGGATAATCCGGATCTTTGCGTGCGCTGCGGAGTTCATCTCACAAACGATGAAAAAGCGCTCACCCGAAAACTGATCAACCGCGGTACAACACAGTATTTCTGTCTGGGATGTCTTGCGGATCATTTTCAGGTCACAGAAGACATACTCCGTGAAAAAATCCGTGAATTCAAAGCCATGGGCTGTACCCTGTTCATCAGTTGATTGTCAGAAAAAGCCGTACAGGCGGATCTCGCGATCCGTAACTGTACGGCTTTTATGCTTTTGTTTTCTGTATTCCTTCAGCAGCCCAACAGGGTCCCGGCATTCAGGCAGAGTATCTTTTCCTCTTCATCATCTGTCAGCTGCAGCCGGTGAAAACGTTCCAGTTCTTCAGCCGGATTCCACATGGGATAATCCGTCCCGAACAGAACCCTGTCCCTGCTGTAACTGCGGATGATTCTCCGGCCTTCTTCCGGTTTCAGGGTATAAAGGGAGCTGGATGTATCCACATATACATTCTCATATTCTGCCAGCGTCCTGGTTGCCTCATCCCATTCGCTCCAGCCGCCCAGATGTGCGCAGACGCATACCAGCTTTGGGAACGCATCCAGCACTTTTTTCATCTGCCGGGGTCTGGAATACTCATAACGGGGATCGCCGGTATGGATAATAATCGGCATCTTCCCTTCAATAGCGGCAAACATCTCCATCGCCTTCGGGCTGTCCAGTGCAAATCTCTGCATGTCAGGATGAATCTTCAGACCTTTCAGTCCCATCGTCCGGACATCACGGATCAACCCTTGAATATCTTCATGGTCCGGATGAATCGCCGCGTATCCGGTCACGCTGTCCGGATGCAGGCTTACGGTTTCACTGATAAAACGGTTGATAGATTCAATATGACGGGGTGTGACAGCAACAGAGTGAATACAGGCATGGGTTATTCCCGCTTCTTTTTCAAGCGCAAGCAGTTCTCCGACCGTGCCGCTGTGGTACACTTTCATGCGGTAAAACTCACCGATACTGCCGGACGCCTTTTCCGCGATGGCATCCGGAAATACGTGCGCATGAATATCTGTAATCTGCATAGGTCGCCGTGAAATCCTTTCGGTTATTTCGGAATATAACGGTATTCGATCTCATTCACCGTTCCGTTTTCATTCAGATAGTACTTCAGCTGGTAATAGGTGCCGTCAATACGGATCCTGTACCGGATGGACTGATCCTTGGCCAGGAACTTGCCGTCGGACAGGTTGTCCAGATAATAAAGGCCCCGGTTTCCGTTGGCGCTTTCAACCTGTCCCATATCCCTGAACTTGCTGATAACAAAATCCTTCTGGTCGCCGATTCCTGTACCCCTCGGTGCTTTGAAAACGGAATTGTCCCTGAAGTGCAGTTCCACCAGCACCCAGTTTTTCTTGTTCAGGTTCATCACCGCGTAACCCCAGGGATATTCAAACTTGCGGAGCGCAGTGGTAAAGCCGCTGCTCTTGGTTGTTTCTATTTCTGTTTCCTCTCCCGGGCCGTATGCTGCCTGGAAGTCTTTCATGGTTGTTTTATTCAGCTCCAGGTCATTGATCCGCTCATCAATTTCCCATGCGGTAAGCGGATAGGGTTTTGCGTCAATCCGGAAGCTGACTTCCTGAACCATGGATTCCTTGCCGTACTGGTTGACGGCTATAGCCTTGATGGTGACCTTGTGCCCGCTGGGCAGCAGCACCGGTTCCCCGGTAAACTCCGGGCTGTCTGTATTGGGCGTGGATCCGTCAACGGTATAGAAAATCCTGATATCGTCATCTTTTTCGTTATCCTTGCCCGGAAAAAGCTTAACCTTCTGCCGGTTTTTATAGGCACCCGGCGCAAGATTGACCCGGGGCATCTGCGGAGACGGCATGATAATCTTGTAAGTTCCCTTGATCTCGTCTGATACGAGTTCGCCGTTTACAGCCACAGCCCGCAGATTCCAGATGCCCTCATCAAGCTCCGGTATATCTGTATAGAGTGTTCCGCCTTCCGGCAGCTTAACATTTTCATCAAATGTATAGTAAACATCATAGCCCTGTGGCGAGCTCATCGTTATCTTTTTTTTGCCATCAAAGACGCCGCCCACCGTAACCGTAGGTACTTCCGGTAGCAGGTCCCTGCGCTGCGTCTGGAAGGTTGTCTCGCCAGTCGCCTTGTAAGCCTTATCCATCAGGTTTCCTGCTTTTGCAAGTTCGCCGTTATTCATCAGGATCCGGATGTGGTTTACATATGCCTCCGGACGGGAGGGCGTCCCTTCATAAATATAGGCGTAGAGCTCCGCCGCTTCTTTGGTCCGGCCAGCCGCCTCATAGGCATTACCGAGCATCAGCATGCCGTCCACATCGACATTGTCTTCCGCCTCATCCTGAAGTTTGGCCTTTTCAAATGCCTCGATGGCACCTTCCACGTCACCGCTGTCCATCAGATCTTCACCAACAGCCCATAATGCGGTTGCTGTCGTTTTCCGGCCAAGCCTGGCCATGATTTTCTGGCCTCCGGCTGTCTCTTTCAGGAAGAAGTATCCGCCGGCGGTAATCAGTGCCAGAAGGACAACTCCGGCCATGGTAAGCTTCATCCAGTTCACCATTTTCAGCCGTTTTCTGCCGCCGTTTTCAATCCATTCCGTATAGGCTCTGGCCTGTTCACGGATATCGTCATTCTCATCGTACACGGTTCGGCGGCGTCGTTCAAAGACCACAGAATCGCCGTCTTCATCACCGGCAGCCTCAGTTTCCGATACTCTGTATTCCGCAAAAGACTCCTCTTCATCCTCCGTATTCTTCAGCGCAGGCATCTCAACCGTCGCGCGGCTGGCGCCGCTGCGGCGTCTTCTTTTGACCTCCAGGGTTCTTTCAGCAGCCTCATGAATAGCCTGCCTGGCTCTTTTCCCCTGCCGGATGGCTTCCGCGCCGCTGTAGGACATGTCAGTGCCGGAATTCAGGATTTCTCCGCATTCCGGGCAGACAGTATCTTCCTTTTCCGCATAATATCCGCATCTTGGACACAGCATTTCCGGCAGCCTCCTTTCGGGTTGTCATTCAGAATCATCAGTTCAGGTCCAGATCCCTGAGCGCTTCGTATTCAGGATCGTCATCATAGGTTCGTTCCGGACATACGCCGCCGAGTTCTTCGATGGCATTCCGGATTTCTATAAATGTCAGATAGGGCAGTTTTTCCTCCTCTGCCGCTTTCATCAGTTCCGGAAGCGCACGGTCATCCCCCAGTTTGGCAAGATATCCGGCAAACAATGCTCTCTGGTCTCTGCGTTCCCTGAACAGCCTGATCGCAAGTTTGAAAATCTGTTCGTTCCCGGGAAAATGGGACAGTACTTCCAGCAAGGCTTCCTCTCCTGCTGCATTTGCTTTGGGAAGTTCCTGCAAAACGGGCTGGACAACGCATTCGCCCATTGCTGTCAGGCTCTCCAGCGCATTGTCCTTCAGCTCGTCCTTTCCTTCGCGGTTCAGCTGCCAGGTAATATACAGCATCTTCGGCAGAACGCTTTCCATTTCCCGCAGAAGATTGATTGCGATCATTTTGGCTTCCTCTGTGGCTTCTTCATCTTTCAGAAGCTCAAGCAGCCGCTTCTCGCAGGGCCGTCCGACTGTGGTAATCTGTTCCATCAGCAGATCCGGAACGGGAGCTCCCTCTTCACAGTACTGAGCCAGCCAGTCCACCAGTACTTTCGGATCCTCAAACTGGGTAAAATAGGCCCCCGGCGTAACATTGCCCAGCCATTTGGCCCTGGTGTTGAGGAAAGCCACATAAATCCGGGGCATATCCTCTTCCATATCGTCAAACGTGGCATACTGATCCTGATGATTCTTCATCCATTCGGACATAAAATCGGCAAAACGTTCGTCAAAGTTGATAATCGGCATTTTCATTGCTGTGCCTCCTTTAACATGCCCCTGAGCTGTTCGGTGGTAAAGAAATACTTGCTGTGGCAGAAATGGCAGACCAGTTCAGCCCCCTCGTCATCATCGATAAGGGACTGCAGATCCTTTCTTCCCATGGAAATCAGGGCCTTCTCCATTCGTTCCCTGCTGCATGTACAGGTGTAGGAAATCGGAGTCCTTTCCAGGATCTTCGGCTCCATCCCCCGGAACCAGTCTTCACACAGCTGCTCAATCGGCGCAAAAGTCATTTCCCGGCTGATATCAGCAAACATGGGGCTCCTCAGCTCGAGCTGGTCAATGATCTCGTCCGGGCATCCCGGCAGAGGCTGGATAAGTAGTCCGCCCGCTTTCAGGACTGTTTCACCGCTGACAAGCACTCCCAGCGCCACCAGCGAGGGCTGCTGCTCCGATACGGTAAAATACTGAGCAAAGTCCATGGCAATTTCTCCGCTCACCAGTTCGCTTTGTCCGATGTAGTTTTTCCGTAAGGCCAGGTCTTTGATGACGCTCATACGGCCGTGATGTCCGACCGCTCCGCCGACATCCAGTTTCCCGTCTTCCCGGAGCGGAAGTTCTACCTGCGGATTGTCCGCGCACGCACGGATTTTGCCGTGATCCGCCACGGCTACCAGCGTACCCATGGGACCGTCACCCTTGATCGTAACCGTGACGTTTTCCTCTTCACCCTTCATCATGATCCCCAGCATCGCTGTTCCGGTCATCAACCGGCCCAGCGCGGCCGTACACACAGGGCTTGTTGCGTGGATATCCGCGCAGCGCTGTACCGTGCCGGTTGTTTCGCACAGCATTACCCTTACCTGTCCGTTGCACAGGTCAATCTGAAGCATTTCATCCATATTTGCCATCTTCATTCCTCTTGTTTATTTGCCGGTAATGATCCGGATAAAAGTCTTTTCGCAAAGATTATCCTCGACGGTCTCCCGGCCGTTGGATACTCCGCTTTCAGTGTTATTTGGCCGGGTTGGTTGCCGCTATGTGCCATCTTTCATCCTGTTCCTTCGCGGCGTTCAGCGATCCGTTGGAATACATGCATACCGCGCGGAATCCGGCCTTCCAGAGGACTTCCTTAAGTGTTTCCATATTCCAGGCACGCTGTGTCTGGTGCTCCTCCATCCGGCGGTACCGCCCGTCGTTTTCCCGCACAAAAAAGCAAAGATCCAGGTTGACCGTCTGTGATCTTTCATGCCATGTGTTCTGCCAGAGATAGGTTACATCATCCCTGTCTTCATACATCAGTCCGGAACACAGGATATTTTTCAGCTTGTACGGGGTGGATACATCAAATATCAATGCTCCGCCCGGCAGAATAGCTCGTTTCGCCGCGCGGAAAAATCCGAGGAGATCTTCTTCTGTCAACAGATAGTTTACACCGTCGCAGGTGGCCAGTACAGCATCCACAGGTTTATGAAGGTTCAGGCTTCTCATGTCCTGCTGCACAAATGGAATGGCGATTCCGTTTTTCCGTGCTTTCTGTGCCGCCTGCCACAGCATTTCACGGCTAAGATCCACGCCTGTCATCTGAAATCCGCGTTTCTGCAGCGGCAGGGTCAGGCTTCCGGTTCCGCAGGCACATTCACAGACCTTTCCGCTTCTTATCCCGTAAATCGAAAGCAGGCGGGTATAATGATCCGCCCAGCCTTCATAATTGACGTCGTCCATCAGTTCGTCATACAGTTCAGCAAATCCCTGGTACATGGTCAGTTATCTGTTTCCCCTTCCGTTGTTTCCTCTTCCTCGTCCTCATCATCCGGTTTATACAGCCCCTGGTTTACTTTCGCGCCTTCAATCCGGGTGTTGATGAAACGGTCGAAAACTGCATTGGTATAACTGGCCGTGACAAACCGGCTGATGGAGAACCCGATCAGAGCATAATAGGCGAAAAGAATCAGCATACCGATCATCGGATTCCAGAACCAGATCAGCAGTCCGCCGATCAGCGCCGGCACACAGTGCAGCAGACGGATTCCGACGCTCATGGGAAGCCGGGCAATTCCCAGCAGCAGTCCGTTGCGGATTACATCTTTTGTTTTCAGCTCATAAGTCACCACAAGCGGATGCATATAGGTAATACTGATCGACCAGATCAGGCCGACAAGCACCACCAGCACCTGCGGAATCATCATAATGACATTCCGTTCCGCCAGCTGGCCGTAAAAACGCCAGCCGACATAGGCTGCCATAGGCAGGATGGAGGTAATGACGGAAAGGATCAGAGACTGTTTCCAGTTTGCCTTGACCGCGTCTTTGAAATCCGTCCAGATAAAGGCATGCTCGTCCCGCGCCCAGTTCCGGGTAATATAGCTCAGTCCGGCTGTAAAGGGTCCGGTGATTGCCAGGCAGGGAATCAGCCACAGCAGCATACGGAACAGCGTGCCGTCCAGCATATCGCCCAGATTGGCGTCGCTGTTTTTCAGCTCATTGAACTGTTCTTCGGTAATCGTAACTTCCTGTTCATTCTGTGTGACCTGTTCAACAAAGGAAGCGTAGTCATTCTGTTCAATCATCAGAACATTGCTTGTGGTTGACAGAACGTTGGTGAAGGAAAACATGATCACCAGCATTGCCGGCAGAAAGATGAGCATATACAGAAGATTGATCCTGCACAGGGCGCTCAGCCTCGTTCTCAGTGTATCCGTGAACAGCTGTCGTCTGTTCTGGGGCAGGTCTTCCTTCCGGAAATCGCCTTTTCCGCTTTTTCCGTAATAGTAGTTGTTCATCATTTTACCGAACATTTCTGACTCTCCTTACATCTGCCGTGTTTATGGATTCCCTTGCAATGGTTCTTTCTGATCCGCCGGACAATACCGTCAGCCCATCAGCTTTTTGCTTGCTTCACTCAGTGCTTCACTCAACGCGTCTGCTTCTGCCTTCTCCGCAGCGTTTGCGTTGATGTAAAGCTTGATTTTGGGTTCCGTACCGGAAGGCCGGACGCAAACCCAGTTGCCCTTCTCCAGTTCAAAATACAGCACGTCGGATACCGGCAGTCCGGTCGGGGTTTCCTGTCCGTTTTCCGTACGGATTCCCTTGAGGTAATCGCGTACTGCCGTCACCTTCAGTCCGGCAATCTCCTTTGGCGGCTGGGCACGCAGGGTGCTCATGATCTCCTTCATCCGGGTCAGTCCGTCTTTGCCGGGAAGGGTTGTGGATACCACGCTGTTGGCATAATAACCGTATTCCCTGTAAATTTCCTGAATCCTGTCATAGAACGTGATTCCCTCCGCCATACAGGCACAGGCAACTTCGCTGACCAGCAGGCTGGCATTCACTCCGTCCTTGTCCCGTACAAACGTGCTGGAAAGGAATCCGTAGCTCTCCTCAAAACCGAACAGGAAAGTGTGGTCTCCCTTGTCCATGAACTGCTGGATCTTTTCACCGATATACTTGAATCCGGTCAGCGTTTCATAAATGGAGATACCGAAGCTTTCACAGATCCGGTTTGCCAGGCTGGTGGAAACAATGCTCTTGACCGCGGCTCCGTTCTTCGGCAGTTTGCCGGCTTTTTTCAAGCTGGAAAGAATATAATGCAGCAGCACGCAGCCGATCTGGTTGCCGCTGAGCAGATGCCACTCTCCCTGTCCGTCCTTTACGGCCACACCCAGACGGTCGCAGTCCGGATCGGTGGCGAAAATCACATTGGCATCCACCTGGGCAGCAAGCCTGAATGCAAGTTCATAGGCGCCCGGATCTTCCGGATTCGGCACTTTGATCGTGCTGAAATTCGGATCAGGCATCTCCTGTTCTTTCACCACAGCCACATTGGTCAGGCCGATCTCCTTCAGCAGCCGCCTTACGGGTACGTTTCCGCTTCCATGCAGAGGAGTATACACAATGTGGAGTTTTGAACCTTCCGTACGGAGCAGTTCCGGATTGATGCTCAGGGTCTTGACCTGGGCAATGTAGTCATCATCCACTTCCTTGTTGCCGATGATTTTCAGTAGACCTTTGTCCAGCGCTTCCTGCTCATTCATCAGCACACAGTCCGTATACTTCGTGGAGCGAATCACCCGGGTAATGCCTTCGGCTGTCTCCGGTCCCACCTGGGCGCCGTCCTCACCGTATACTTTATACCCGTTGTATTGCGGCGGATTATGGCTGGCTGTAATCACCACGCCTGCTTTGGCGTTCAGATGCCGCACCGCATAGCTCAGAACAGGCACAGGCCGGAGCGCGTCAAACAGGAACGCAGGCACTCCCTCCGCGCACAGCACCAGCGCCGTATCTTTCGCGAATTCAGCGCTGCAGCGCCGGCTGTCATAGGCAATCACAACCCCGCGCTTTGCTTCCTCCGGATTCTCAAGCAGATAACCTGCAAGGCCCTTGGTTGCGCGCCGGACATTATATTTGTTCATCCGGTTCATACCCGCTCCGAGGATTCCCCGCATTCCCGCGGTTCCGAAGCTTAATTCGGTATAGAAGCGGTCTTCCATTTCCTTTTCGTCATTGCCGATGGCCTCCAGTTCCCGGACAGTCTCCTGATCATCCGCAAAATCCTTCAGCCACTGCTCATAATTCTCACGAATTGACATGTTTTTACCGCCTTTCTTACAGTCAGACCCAGTTCTTTCAGTACCTCAGACGTATGCGTAAAACCGCATATTAATTATAGTTTTTTTCCGCTCGCTTGACAAGCGCAAACCATGGAAGACAGAAAGAAACGCAGCGTTCCGGATCACTGTTCAGCTTCCCTGACGCACACTGCGGCCGCAATCCCGCCGTCATGGGAAACAGACAGCTCAAAGCGGTCTCCTTTCCCCAGTTCTAACGCCTTTCCGGTCAGCCTGTATACCGGTCGTCCGGCATCATCATGGAATATGCCGATCTCTCTGAGATCAAAAGCGATCCCTGTTCCGACAGCCTTCGTCAGCGCTTCTTTGGCGGCAAAAATCCCGGCTGCCGTCTGGGCGGCATTTATCCCTTTTGATCTGATATAGGTTTTTTCTTCTTCCGTATAATACCGGTTCAGAAACCGGTCATTCTCAAGCAATTTATCCATCCTGGATATCTCGCAAAGATCCAGTCCGAGACCCTTAACCATGCTGTTTCACCTCTTTGTCTGCTGCCATACAGACAACCTATACTCTATTCCGTGGTCAATCCGTCTGCATCATACCACACCTTGCGGTTTTCATCAAATGAAGGTATAATATTTGAGTATATTTCAGGGAAGGATGATCAGTGTTCCGGAGTCCTTTTTCCGGTTCTCTGCATGATCCGTCTTCAGAGTAAGTTTCTTTATCAGTGGAGGTACCCTATGATCAATCCCGGCAGAATGGTCCTCGCCCTTCAGCAGAACATCAGCAAGGCTGTTGTCGGTAAGGAAGAAGCCATTGAATATGCGCTTATTGCCCTGCTCTGCAAAGGCCACGTACTGATTGAGGACGTTCCCGGTGTCGGTAAAACCACGCTGGCCAGCGCCCTGGCTCGTTCTCTGGACTGTTCCTTCCGCCGGATTCAGTTCACACCCGACCTCATGTCTTCTGACGTGACCGGTTTCACGCTGGTCAATTTCCAGACAGGTGAAATGGAATTCAAAGAAGGCGCTGTCATGAGCCAGATCGTGCTGGCGGATGAAATCAACCGTACCAGTCCCAAAACCCAGTCTGCCCTTCTGGAAGTGATGGAAGAGCATCAGGTTACCGTGGATGGTGTAACCCATCCGTTACCCCAGCCTTTTATCGTACTGGCCACCCAGAACCCCGGCGAATTCGTCGGTACTTACCCGCTTCCGGAAGCACAGGTGGACCGCTTTTTCCTGCGGATTTCCATCGGCTATCCCACTGTGGAACAGGAGATGGATGTTCTGGAGCGCTACAGCGGCTCCGTTGTCCCTATGACAACCATAGAACCGATCTGCTCTGCCCAGGATGTGCTTGCCATGCAGGAGCAGGTCACCACTGTTTACTGTTCCCCTGAAATCCGGAATTATGTTGCTTCACTCGCTGCAGCCACCCGTAATGACCCGGCATTTTCTCTGGGTGCCTCCACCCGCGCTTCTATTGCCCTCATTCGCGGTGCGCAGGCCTGCGCCATGCTGGATGATCGGGATTTTGTCCTGCCTGAGGATGTGCAGCATATGTTCCTTCCCGTCATGGCCCACAGGATGATTCTCTCCCCCGAAGCAAAAATGAAAGGCATCCCTGCGGAGCAGTTTCTGCTGACAACCCTGCAGAACACCACCGTGCCTGTAAAATTATGAAACTGAAACTGACTCTGCCCATTGCCGTATTTCTGACGCTGCTGACGGTTGCCCTCTGCACCGGCAGTCAGCTTTTTTTGCTGCTTTCCATTCTGATTCTGCTGATTCTGGCCGGTGCCCTGATTTCCGTTCTTTGGGCGTCCTCCACGCTGGAGGTGGATGGAATGCTTTCAGGGGAAACCGTCCGGCGCGGCGACGATGTTGTTCTCAGTCTTCGGGTCCGGCATCGCGGTTTTTTGCCCGTTGCGCCGCTGCTTCTGGAGTTGTCTGATCCCGTCGGAAACCGTGACCGCGAAGTCCGGCTGAAAAATATGCCTCATCGCCTGCAGAGCATGAGACTGCCTATCCACGCCTCTCATGTGGGTGTTTTCTCCGTCGGCCTTCGTTCCTGTACCGTGGAAGACCTGCTGTGCCTCGTTCAGCGGCGTATTCCGTTGCAAAAAACTTCGTTTGAACTGGTGGTTCTGCCCCAGACTTTTGATGTGGAACCGCTGAAGCTTGCTCCCGGCGACCCCGGCAGCGAACTGATGTCCCGGGCAACGGAGGATCTGAATGCTCCTTCCGATATCCGAAGCTATCAGCCCGGGGATGCAATGAAGAAGATTCACTGGAAACTCTCCCTGCGCAAACGGGAACTGATCGTCCGTAAGTTTGATGAGCCGATTCTTCAGGACGTACTCATTCTCATGGACTGCTCTCCGCCTCCCTCCTGGGGCCATGCAAGGGCCGGAGCAGACATCCGGGATGCCATGCTGGAGACTGCTGCTTCTGTCCTGACCTCTCAGACTGTTACGGATCATCAGCTGCGCATGCCTCTTCCCGGAAAGCATCCTGTGGATGTGGATAAGAGCATGGGTCTTCCCATCGCCATGGATTATCTGGCCCGTGTGGACTTCTCTGAGACGGATCGCTTTGAACGCGTCCTGTCCATGGAAAGCTGCCGCCTGCGGAAGGTCGGTTGTGTTGTCATTATTTCCGCTCGTCTGAACATTCCCATGGTGGATATCATGATCCGTATGCACCGTGCCGGGCCGAATATCCGTCTCTATCTGGTAACCTTTGCGCCCGAAGATGAAAATGTCCTCCCGTTGATTGCCCGTCTGCGTGAGGCAGGACTGGAAGTCTCCTACGTAACGCCTGACGCATAAGATGGCCGTTTTTTCCTTTTATTCCACGCATTTCCGTCTGATCTAGTAAATCAGTCAGTATGATCATCTCTGTCTGATTGGAAAGGAGGCCTTCCGCCGTGAGTGAATCTCTGCGTTCCCGCCTGGTTCACGCCCTGTTATCCCTTCTGATGGCCGTCGGCCTTCTGATCCCCCTGCTCGGCATCCTGGATTCTTCTCTGCCTTCTCCGGTCATCATTCCCTGGATTGTGCTGATCATTGTGCTGTTTGAACTGTCTTCCCTCAAAAGGGCAGTCATTTTTGCGGCCGCCGGTACAACGCTTGTTCTGCTGTTGCTGTGGCTTTTCGCCATGGGCGGAATGATGATTGTTTCCGACGCTGTAATGGCCGTTGTTCTTCGCTGTAACAATATCCGTACCGCTATACCGCTTGTTGGCTCTTCTGTCACGGCGATTCTGACCGTTCTCATCACTCTGGTCTCCTGTCTGATCTGCCAGCGCGGCGCGTCTTTCCTTCCGCCAGCAGTTCTTTGTTTCAGCATGATTCTGCTGATTTATCTCACAGGAACGCACAGCATGATTCCCTGGTTTCTTCCTGCGCTGGTTTCCCTGCTTCTGATTCTGATGACAGAACGGTTCCCGGAAACCTCTGTTCCGCAGCTTATTCCTCTTGCGGTTTTACTTGTTTTCGCAGCCTTCCTGCTGGCTGGCGGAGGCGTCGGTCAAAACCCTCTCCGCCGGAAAGCGGACGAATTACGTCAGGCTGTTCTTGACCGTCTGTTTTTCACTGAACCCAGAGATATCTTTTCCCTTTCATCAGAAAACTATTATCCTGAAGGACAGGATCAGCTGGGCGGCAAGCCGAATCCGACCAACCATCCGGTTATGATGGTTTCAACTCCCCGTACAGTTTACCTTCGGGGTGTAATCCTGAACGAATATACCGGCCGCGGATGGATCAACACGACGGACAGACGCCGTTATCTCCGTCAGTCCTCCCGGCTTGCCGATCTGCGTGCCGCTTTGTTTGATGAAAATCTCCCGCCGCTCAACATCCGTAATGCCCTGTGTGATCCTGTGACCGTATCCGTACAGATGCTGGGAGAAAGTGAAGACTTTTCTTCAAGCCAGTTTTCATCCACTCTCTTTGTGCCGCAGCGGGTTCGAACCCTGATTCCCGGCGGAGATCTCGTCCCCTATTTTAACAATTCATCCGAACTGTTTGTTACCCGAAACCTGCAGGCAGGCGATACATATACTGTCACAGCGCCTCTCTTCCTTGCCGGTGATTCCGGACTCGGAACCCTGATTGAAGTCTGCTCTACGATGGATGACAGTGCATATGATAAAATTGTTCAGACTTATACAACTCTGCCGTCCCATCTTGAAGGACCTGTGTATTCCCTTGCCAATGACGCCTCTTCTGCCGCGGTTTCGCCTTATGAGAAAGCCCTGGCTCTCCGTTCCTGGCTGAGCCGCAGCTTCCGTTATACGCTCGATGTGCAGCCACAGTCTCCCGATATGGACTTCGTCACATCCTTCCTGCTGGATACCAAAGAAGGTTACTGTACCTATTTTGCTTCAGCCATGACCGTTCTGTGCCGTATGGTCGGCCTGCCTGCCCGTTATGTGGAAGGATATGTGGCCGAACCGGACGCAAATGGACAGGCGCTTGTAACCGGGCTTTCCGCCCACGCCTGGACCGAAGTCTATTTTAAAGGATTCGGCTGGCTTACTTTTGATGCCACACCCCGGCACAGCGGAAACAGCGGACAGGATCATTCGGACGGATCTTCTCCGCCTGATTCTGCTCCTTCCCCCACCCCTGAGCCTCCGGATTCCGTACCTGGTGAGAATGAGCCTACGCCTGAACCCGACATTCCGGACCATTCAGCTGACACTCCCGATTCTCCCACTCCGGAACCGGATGATTCGTCTGAGCCGCCAGATATTCCGGAATCGTCTTCCGGTTCTTTCCCCTGGCTGCTTCTGCTGCTCCTGCTTCTCCTGGCGGCGCTTGTGCTCAGGATCCGCCTGACCGATCCTGTTGTCCGCGAGCGTCGTGCCGTTACGGAAGCCCGGCGTTTTGACATCTGGGCAGAGGAGATTGCAGAACTCCTGTACGCAGAGAATTATTCCCGGCGTACCGGCGAAACGCCAATGGCATACGGCCGGAGAATCGACCGCGCTTCACACTTTAATGTTTCCCTCAATCCGGTGGGGGAATGCATTTCATGGATCCGTTATTCCCGTGCCGAAGCCGGAGCGGCGGAAACCGGTATACTTCGGGATACGGCCGTCCTGCTGAAGGGTGACCTGTCACGTCCCGCCCGTCTCCGCTACTATATTCGCCGGATCTTCATAAAGAAACGGACGCAATTCTGATCAGTTGCGTCCGTTTCTGTTATTTCGGGATGGATCGTTTACAGTGTGTTCATCGTCCGGTGCTGAACATAATAATTCTGGGCTGACACATCATATCTGCTTTTGTCACCCGGACCGCTTCCGCTCCTTGGCAGATTTCATTGGTAGCAAACTGTTCAAGGAAAGCCTCCGGCCCGCTGATCGGCCAGTCCTGATTATACTCTGTCCTGTAATGCATCGGCAGTATGATTCCGGCTCCCAGCTGCTCTGCTGTCTGTTTTGCCTGTTCGGCGTCGATGGTATAAAAACCGCCGATCGGGATCATCAGAATGTCCGGTTTTTTCAGCTGTTCCAGCTGATTGTCATCCAGTGCGCAGCCAAGATCACCCAGATGAACAATCCGCAGTCCTTCTGTCTCAATCAGGAACAGCAGGGTTTCTCCCCGCTTGCTCCCCTGTTCATCATCATGGAAGCCTTTCACAGCCGTAACCCTCACATCCGGTTCCGGTGTATATTGTCCGGCCTTATCGATGATCCTCGGTTCCCCTTTCAGGTTTTCCACCGCGTCATGATCATGATGATGATGGGAAATCAGTGCAATATCCGCGTCCGTTTTCTGCAGCGGATAACCGCAGGAGGCGTCATAGGGATCCGTTACGATCCGTACGCCGCTTTCCGTAACAATCAGAAATTCCGCGTGTCCGATGTGCCGAATCAGCATCAGTTCTCATTCCTTTCGTTCCGAAAAATAACAGGAATTCAGGGCCGGCAGCGGTTCTCCTTTTCTGAGACGTTCAGCCCAGTTCCGGTGAAGCGCTGCACAGGCGGCTTCATAACGTTTTTCGCCTTCTTCACCGGCTTTGATCAGCATCCGCTGAGCCGCTTCCGGCGCGTCTGTTGTCCGGTCCGGATGCCGTTCAAGCAGGCTCAGGCAGCAACCCGCTTCAGTGCTGAACGAACCGTTATACCATTCATCCGGCGGTTCTTCAGCCGTTTTCCTCATCAGGATCCATTGCCCGTCCGCTGTATATTCCCATCCGTTTTCCGTGAGTTGATCCTGGAACAGACTGATTTCTTCCCTGCTGCATACGCCGGGCAGATCCGTCGCGTACAGCCATTCCTCCACCAGGCTTCTGCGAAGCACCGGGGGCCTGCTTGTCCGCTTCGTCTGCATCAGGATCTGCAGTTCCTTTCTCAGCGCGTTCACCGTTCTCATTTCGTTCTCCGTTCGGTCACCGGGGAGCCAAGCAGGACATCCGTCACGGTTTCAAGCGACTTCGCCATATTCTTCCGCTGTTCACTGTCCATGCCGTCAGGATTGTTACTGTTCGAAGCAATGCAATGATAATAATATCTTCCGTCCTGCTTATACTTCCATGTATATACCGGCGTATATTCGGGATGAAGGATCTCCGCTCCGCCCTGCCCGTCGCTCTGAACAGTCACATGCAGCAGGTAGCCTGAAATGCGTTTTATATTTGCCCTGTCTCCGCAAAGCAGGGATCCGAGGCTCCATACGCACAGGATGTTTTTGCCGTTCCTGCCTGTGATATATTCTGCTTTCTGGGGAACATGACTGCCGTTTCCGACAATCAGATCTGCTCCTGCCATCGCGATTCCTTCCGCAAGCTCTTTCTGTGCCCGGTCCGGATCCTTTCCGGTCTTTCCCCAGTTCAGCAGTACAATCACCGCTTCTGCTCCCCGGGCTCTTGCGTCAGCAATATCGTCTGTGATCCGTGTAATCTCCGCTTCAGGAATCAGACTTTCCGTTCCTTCCCTGCCCATGTTCTTCCGCGTCTTTGCGGGAACGCCTGTGGTATATTGCAGAAACGTTGTCTTCACATGACCGGTATCTGTTGTGGCGGAAGTTTCATCCTCCCGGCTGCCGATCCCGATCGCGCGGATTTGTTGTCCTTCCAGTGCGTTTACAGTAGCGTCAAGGCCGTTTTTCCCGGCAGTATACGCTTGTGAAAAACCGCAGGCAGCCATGCCGAAACCGGCTTCCTTCAGCAGTGAAGCGGCTGCAGCAGGTGCCACATAGTCATTGGCTTTATGTTCGTCGCTGAGGATGTTTTCCAGGAATACACAATTGACGTCAGCCTTTACATGAGGTGCAAGCAGCATCATCACATCAGAATAGTCTGTCATTTTTGCGTCAGCGTTCCAGCTGTTCTTTCTGACCTCGCCGGACAGAGAGATGCTTCCGCCGATTGTCAGCGTGTAGGATGCTTTCGCGTTTTCAGGGATCTGCTCGTTCCCGTTCGCCGGCTTTGCTGTCGCTGCCGCCGGCTGCGTCATGTTTTGTTGTTCAGCCGGTATTGTTGCAGCCGGTCGCTGTTCTGTCTCCGGTGCGAAAGTTTCCTGAAGGTCCAGGATATTCATCTGGAGTTTACCCAGATCGACAGTGGCTCCGGAAGACAGCCTTCCCAGAACAACTGCTGATCCGCACAGAACAATCACAAGCAGCCCCAGCATGAATTTCGTACCGGCTGAAAACCTGCGCTTCTGTCCGTTCCCGCGGCCCATCTCCTGTCCTCCTTTCTGCGCAGCGTTTTTTTCTTTTTATTTCAGGATATATGTCATCACAATGGAAAAAATCAGTACGCCCGCTGTTGCCAGTGCGACGATTCTTGCCATTCTGGTTCTGGCGCTCTGCCTTTTATTCGTCATGAGAATATGCTCCCTTCCTTTCTGCAGCAAGTTGCCACGATTATACCATGGCAGTCTGAAAAGGGAAAGAGGAGACCGCTTTCAGCAGTCTCCTCCCCCTGCAGGGCCATTGTCGAGGCGCCTGTTTTTATGCTTCGGGTTTCTGGTCGGAATGATCAATCCGGCTGCGGCGGGGTCTCGTTTCACCGCCTTCGGGTTTAAAGCTTGCGGTATAGGCCGATTCTTCATCCGATCCTGACCTTGTATAACGTCCGTACGGATTCTTCGTCCCGTTTCCGTATACTTTCCCGTTGTTTGTTCCGGAGGAGGGCGTTGTCGGCGTTACTCGGGGTTTTGCGTTTCCTGCGCTGCCTGTATAACTGCCCGTACGGACTCTGGCCGCATTCTGTGCGGATGCAGCGTTTCCGTTGCTGTTGCCGGAAACATTCTGGCCTGCTGTCCTGGGTTTGCTCTGCTGGGCAGCTTTGTTCTGCTGGGCCACCCGTTTCTGTGCCATCCGCTGGGCAGCCTTCCGTTTCCGTTCACGCTGCAGATACCAGTAGTATCCTCCTCCGCCGCCCGCTGCCAGCAACACCCCGGCGATCACCCATCCTGCGCCGCCGCCTGTGCTCTGTTCCTGCGGGAATTCATTGATCTCTTCGGTCGCCAGAGGTTCAGGAGACTGGGTAGGTTCTTCCGCGGCCAGGTCCGTTTTACCTTCAATATAGGTCATGGCCCTTTCCACTATTCCGGTGGGATCGGCTGCGTCCTTGTAGAACTTCTCCAGTTCAATCTTCAGTTCATCCTTCTTCAGGGTGCCTGCTTTAACCTGATCAATCAGGGAATTGACAAACTGGTTGTTCTCAAACTCGTTTTCCGGCAGAGGTTCAGGTGTGGCAAACGGATCAAACGGCTTGTAGCTCACCGCTGCTCCCGCGGCAGGATTCACCCATTCGCTGACCTTCTGATCTTCGGCTGTTACAATTCCAGAGGGGCTTCCGGTTGTTGTCGGAGAAGAAGCGGTATGATCTGTTGTATTCTGAATGTTGTTATTGGCCAGTCCCTCTCTGTACTTGTCAGACTGCAGGAACTGTTCCGCTTCACTGACCGTCATCTGTTTGAAATACTTACCGTTCAGATAGCCGATCTGGCCTTCATAGGAAACCTTGTACCAGGTTTCTCCGTCTGCCTGGATTGCTCCGTATACGATGAAGGTTGCATATTTCTTCATCAGCCGGATTCTTCTGGAACTGGAGCTGGCTTCAGTACGGAAATTGACAGCGTCTGTTGTTACATAACCGTAGCAGCTCAATTCGTTCGGATCATAGGTATAGGGAGCCATTGTCACATTGGGAATCGGAGTATCCTGCGGCTGCAGTCTCTCCTCATAGGCAGCCATTTCGCCGTAGGACATGATCCGGATGAGGTCCGCGCGGACATAACCCCATTTGCCGTCATGCTCAATCTCATGCCAGGCTATACCGTCCTGGTAAATCTGACCGTATACATAAACAATCTTGTTGACCGGAAGCTCTTCCTTAATCGCGCTTGCGGCTGTCGGTCTCTGCCGGACGGGAATTCCTTCACCGATGGTAATGCCATATCCGCTCAGCTGCGGCGGTTCCTGTGTCGGGGCCGGTACAGGGGTATCTGTCGGGACCGGTACGGGCGTGTCCGTCGGAGCCGGCACGGGAGTATCAGCCGGAGCCTGTGTCGGCGTATCCGTCGGAGCCTGTGTCGGTGTATCCGTCGGCGCCTGCGTCGGTGTTTCCGTCGGTGCCTGTGTCGGCGTGTCCGTCGGAGCCTGTGTTGGCGTATCTGTCGGGACTGTGGTCGGAGTATCCGTCGGGACAGGCGTATCTGTCACAGCAGGCGGTTCTGTCGGGAAGAACTCCTCCCTGGAATATACCGGTGCCGGACTGGCCTGTGCCTGATTCCATGCCGCGCTGTCTTCTTCTGTCAGTGCGTCCAGATACTCCGTCATGATGTATCCGGGCTTGCCGTTCACCAGTGCGTATGTCCATACTTCGTTATTGTCATACTCTTTGGTATGGATCATATACACATAAGTGTTTTTACCCAGCTGACTCAGTTTGTTGGACTTGGTGCTGGGATCCTTACGGAAGAATACCTTGCTGTTTGTCTTTCCGTAACGGTTCATCATCTCGCCCACCGGAATTTCGGGAGCAGGCGTTTCCGCTGCCGGCTGGCTGACAGTATTCTGATCCGCTTCGGGATTATTCGTTTCAGGATTATTGTTTTCGGGTGTACCGATACCGGTTTCGTTGTTTTCCGGTACAATACTTTCCGGTACATTATTTTCCGGCACGCTGTTTTCAGGGGTGTTGTTCTCAGGATTGCCAGTTTCAGAAGTATTGTTTTCAGGGGTGGTCGCTTCAGGCTCGCTGCTTTCGGGTGTTCCGATACCGGTCTCGCTGTTATCAGGCTCGTTGTTTTCTGTTTGATCTGTTTCAGCAGTTTCCGGAACCTGTTCCGGGACAGCCGCTTCCGGCTGCGGGAACAGTTCTGCTTCCGTCAGCACAGGAGCACGGGTCGGCTGGATGCTGTCCCATTCATCACTGTCCTGCTGTGTAAGCGGATTCAGGAATTCCGTCTTGATATATCCCCTCCGCCCGTTCACTTCAACATACGTCCAGCTTTCACCCGCACTGTTCTGCTCCGCGCGGTACATATAGACATGGATTCCCTTGTCCAGACGGGCTAATTCTTTACCTTTCTTATCCGGCTGTTCGCGAAGTGCGAGTCTGACTGCATTGGTAATACCGTAACGGTTGATCATTTCACCGTCGATAATCACGGGAGCTTCTGTAACCGTGGCAGTTTCCTGATTCGTTTCAGGAGCAGGCTCTGCCGCAGGTTCCGGTTCGTTCGCGGCGGCTGCCTCAGCAACAGGTTCAGGTTCAGGCTGCGGCTCCACATAGGGCTCCGGTTCAGGCTGCGGTTCCACGTTAGGTTCAGGTTCCGCCTGCGGTTCCACATAAGGTTCCGGTTCGGGCTGCGGCTCCACGTAGGGTTCCGGTTCGGGCTGCGGTTCCGCTGCGGGTTCAGGTTCCGTCACAGGAGCAGGTTCCGCTGCAGGTTCGGGTTCCGCCGCCGTCGTGGGGAAAATTTCCTCATAGGTGTAGATGTGGGCCGGATTCGGCTGGGCATTGCTATAAGCGTTGCTGTCTTCAGGCGTCAGTACCGTGATAAATTCGCTCATCAGATAGCCGGTATGTCCGTCCGCTTCAACCAGCGTCCACATTTCTCCGGCGCTGTTAACTTCTGTATAGATCAGATATACCATGGTGTTGGCAGCCAGTTCACCGTACTTTCCGGCATCCTTGCTCGGTTCTTTCCGGTAATTGACTTTAGCAGCTGTCATGCCATAGCTGTTGATCATTTCGCCAACCGGCATGACGGGAGCTTCCGTAGGCACTTCCGCCTGAGATTCAGGTTCCTGTGCCGCTGCCTGTTCCACATAGGGTTCCGGTTCAGGCTGCGGTTCCACGTAGGGTTCCGGTTCAGGCTGCGGTTCCACATAGGGTTCCGGTTCGGGCTGCGGTTCCACATAGGGTTCCGGTTCGGGCTGCGGTTCCACATAGGGTTCCGGTTCGGGCTGCGGTTCCACGTAGGGTTCCGGTTCGGGCTGCGGTTCCACGTAGGGTTCCGGTTCGGGCTGCGGCTCCACATAGGGTTCCGGTTCGGGCTGCGGCTCCACGTAGGGTTCCGGTTCGGGCTGCGGTTCCACGTAGGGTTCCGGTTCGGGCTGCGGCTCCACATAGGGTTCCGGTTCGGGCTGCGGCTCCACATAGGGTTCCGGTTCGGGTTCCGTATAAGGTTCCTGCTCGTCCGGCACAGGCAAGGGCTGATCGGTTACAGTGGAAATATACAGATAAAACACTTCCGTCATGCCGTTTCCCGGATCCGTAGCGGATATGGGAACAAAGCTGACTCCGTCCATATATTCACCCGCGTCCGTAACGCCTGCCAGGACAGATCCGGGTTCGGGAGAATACTGATATTCATGTGCAGGATGGAATGCTGTAAACGTGAGTCCATCCAGCGGTGCGTCCGCCGGAAGCAGCACCCAGAAACAGCCTTCTCCGGTTTCTGTTTCACCCGCCGGGAAAGCTGCGGCGCTTTGCAAAGCACCTGTGCTGTCATACCAGCTGACGCTGATCTGAAGTTCTGTCCAGTCAGCGCTTGCGGCAGCAGCCAGGGGCAAGGCGGAAAGCGCCATCAGCAGAGCTGCCAGAAGCGCTGTCGCTCTTTTCAGGATCCATTGATACTTATTCGTCATAATCCGGTCCTCCTGAATTGTATGTGATGAAAGTAACAGCTCCCGGATATTGTACCGCCGACCGGCAACCGTGTCAATGAAACCGGGCCGTGCACTGCCTTTCCTTCCGGAAGGAAAAGCCGTGGGAACCGTCGAAAGAAGAAGGATATAATCAATTATAGAAACGGTCTGTCTGTCCGTTTCATTCCCGAAAGGGTTTTTCTGTATGAGTTTTTTATGGAACAGGTTCCTGGCGGTACCCAAAAGTCCTGATGGTACGATGTCACCGTCGGCTTTCTTTTTCCGTCTTCCCGACCTTGAAACGGAAGACCTGATCCTCCGAAAGCCCCGGATCAGGGATGCAAAGGATATTTACAGTTATGCCTCGGATCCTGAAGTGGCACGCTATGTCCTGTGGGAGCCTCATCGCAGCGTCTCCGAAACCGCGTCATTTATCCGCGATCTGCGCGCCCGTATCCGTGCCGGCTGTCCCTCCTCCTGGGTTGTTGTTCTCCGCGGGACAGGTACTGTTATCGGTACTGTCGGTTTTGTCTGGTATTCTGCGGAAAACAACACAGCTGAACTGGGGTACAGTTTTTCCCGGGAATACTGGAATCACGGTTATGCCACACAGGCACTTCGTGCAGTAATTGACGCTGTCTTCTCCTCTCTGCCCCTGAACCGCCTGGAAGCCCAGCATGATGTCCGCAATCCTGCCAGCGGGCGGGTGATGCAGAAATGCGGCCTCACGCAGGAAGGCATCCTGCGGGGCCGCATTCTGAACAAAGGAGAATATGTGGATACTGCGTTATATTCAATTCTCCGTTCTGACTGGGAGAAGAATCAGCGGTAAGCGCTCATTCTCCGGTTCAGTACATCTTCCCTGGCAACAGACCAGCCGAAAAATCCCATTACTTCGCCCAGTTTCTGATAAAGGCCATGACTGTATGCAACCAGCCTTGCTTTTTCCAGGTGAAGGCTTCCGCCTGCGTCCAGCAGATCTTCCCGTACCATGACGGAAACCACCTCGCCTATGAACATGTCATGGCTTCCCAGCTCCAGCGTATGACGGACCCTGCAGCACAGGCTCACAGGTGAGCCGTCAACCGCCGGAGCCGTATTCATTCCTTCCGCCGGAATATAGCTTAATCCTGTTTCCTTCGCCTTGTCCGTGTCCCGACCGCTTTTCACGCCGCAGAAATCCACGGACCTGGCCATTTTTTCATCCACCAGATTCACAACAAATTCGCCGGAAGCGCTGATCAGCCCGTGGGAATATCTTTCCTTCCGGATGCTGACAGAGATCATCGGCGGATCGGAATTGACCGTTCCTGCCCAGGCAACTGTAATCATATTGCGGTTTTCCGGCTTCTCCGGGTCCGCGCAGCTGACCAGCACCACGGGGGTGGGATTCAGCAGGGTTGAAGGTGGCAGAATCTGATACCCGAACTTATCCATAATATCTCCCCACTCCTTGAAGATTCATGGAATTAGTGTATAATATTTCTGTTATGCAGTCAATTTTTCCGTAAGGAGATGATGAGAAATGAACGCGTACCGTGGAAAGCATGTTTCCTCCGCTTCCCGCCGTTCTTCTCCCTCCTTCCGCCGCGGCCGGCATCAGATACGTCATCCCCGGCGCCGGCGCTGGCTGATATTCCTTCTTGTGCTGGTTATCCTGGCTGCCTGCTATCCGCTGCTGGAAGCGCGCCTTCTTCAGACAGAGCAGAAGACTATCCGGTCTGATGACTTTCCTGAGGAAGCCAACAATCTCCGTGTTGTCTATCTGAGTGATATTCATTACGGTTTCTGGTTCTCTGATGCGGATCTGGGCCATCTGATCGCGCGGATCAATGCGCTCCGTCCCGATCTGGTCCTTTTCGGCGGCGATTACGCCACGGATAATCAGACTGCCATGAAGTTCTTCCGTGCTTTGCAGAAGCAGGGAACCATCCACTCCCGTTACGGCATATTCGGCGTCATCGGTGAAGCGGACCGCGGAAAAACAGATGCATCCTGCCAGCAGCTGGCTGAAACCATGACCAATGCCGGCGTTATCCCGCTGATCAACCGGGTGGTTCCTGTCAGTATCGCCTCCCGTCAGATCTTCATTGCCGGTCTGGATGATAAACTTACCGGAACCCCTGACATCAAAGCAGTCGCCAAATCCGTCAGTGCCCGGGATTTTGTCATTCTGCTCAGTCATAACCCCTCCGTCATTCCGGATGCCCAGATTGTCCCTGATGCTTATGGAAACCTCGGCTGGTTTGATCTTGGCCTGTTCGGTCATACCCATGCCGGGCAGATGAGTTTCTTCTCTTCTGCCCTGAATATCGCGGAGGATGTTCCCGACCGGTATCGCAGCGGATGGCTGAAGGAAAACCGGGTGGATCTTCTGATCTCCCCCGGTGTCGGTACCTCTGTCTTCCCAGGCAGGCTTCTCTGTTTCCCCACTATCCACTGTATTACACTTACTGACTGATCATATATTTTCGTAATAGAAAGGAACTGTCATGCATTCCGATACCCGCGTTCAGCTGAACGATGTATCCTATTCCTATGAAGAGCAGGCGACGCCTGCTCTTTCCGGCATCTCTGCGGTCATACAGCCCGGAGAATTCGTTGCTGTTCTGGGCCATAACGGCTCCGGTAAATCCACAATGGCCAAGCTCCTCAACGCTCTTTATGTTCCCACCGAAGGGAATGTCCTGGTCTGCGGTTATGACACGCACGAGGAGAAATACGTCTGGGAAATCCGGCAGCGTGCAGGTATGATCTTCCAGAATCCGGACAACCAGATTGTGGCTACCGTCGTCAAGGAGGATGTTGCCTTCGGTCTGGAAAATCTCGGCGTTCCCACGGAAGAAATGCTTCCCCGTATTGAGAGCGCTCTCTCTGCCGTTCGCATGAGCAAATATGCGGATAAAGCGCCGCATCTGCTTTCCGGCGGCCAGAAGCAGCGGGTTGCCATAGCCGGCATCCTGGCCATGGAACCCTCCGTCATTATTGCGGATGAAGCGACCGCCATGCTTGATCCTTCCGGCCGTAAGGAAGTTCTGGATACAATTCGTACCCTGAACCGCCAGAAAGGCATCACCGTGGTGTGGATCACCCATTTCATGGAGGAAGCCGCACAGGCCGACCGTGTGCTTGTTGTAACCGATGGTCAGATCCGTCTTGAAGGTACCCCTGCCGAAGTATTTGACCGTGTGGATGAGATGCGCGAAATGCATCTGGATGTTCCGCATATGACTGCCCTGGCCGGTGAACTCCGTGCAGAGGGAATGCCGCTGAAGCCCGGAATCCTGACCGTTGATGAGTTTGTTGAGGAGGTGGAAAGACTGTGCCCATTGAAGTCAGCCACCTGACCCATTGCTATTCTGAAGGCAGTGCCCTGCGTACTGTTGCGCTGAATGATGTTTCCTTCCGGATTGAAAACGGAGAATTTGTCGGTATCATCGGTCACACCGGCAGCGGAAAATCCACCCTTGTGCAGCATCTGAACGGCTTGCTGAAGCCAACCTCAGGGCAGGTTCTTGTGGACGGGGAAGATCTGAACGGAGAACATGTCAACCGCCGTGCGCTCCGTCAGCGGATCGGCCTTGTGTTTCAATACCCTGAATATCAGCTTTTTGAAGAAACTGTTGCAAAGGACATCGCCTTCGGACCGAAAAACCAGGGACTTTCCGCGGCGGAAATTGACGAGCGGGTCCGTTACGCCATGGACTGCGTGCATCTGGATTATCAGAAGTACGCTGAACGCAGTCCCTTCGAACTGTCCGGCGGCCAGATGCGTCGTGTCGCCATAGCCGGTGTGCTGGCGATGCGTCCCTCCGTTCTGATCCTGGACGAGCCGACAGCCGGGCTGGATCCCCGCGGTCGTGACCGGATCCTGAGTATGCTGGAAGAACTTCACGCCCGGGAAAACGTCACAATTCTGATGGTTTCCCACAGTATGGATGATATGGCCCGGCTGGCTACCCGTCTGATTGTCATGAGCGACGGAAAAATCGTAGCTGACGGAACGCCCCGGGAAATCTTCATGCAGGAAGAGATGATGACTTCCATCGGCCTGGATGTGCCGGAAGCCGCCCGCCTGTGTGCCCGGCTTCGCGCGAAAGGTTATGATCTGCCCGCAGATCTGTTCCGTCCGGAGCAGCTGAAGGAACAGCTTCTCCGTCTCTGGAAGGAGGGATCGCAGTGCTGAACAACATCACCATGGGTCAGTACTATCCTGTGGACAGTAAGGTTCATCGTCTGGATCCCCGTGTGAAGCTGATCCTGACCATTGTTTTTATCGTTACGGTCTTCATGGCCAGGACTTTCCTCGGCTATGCTGTCATTCTGGGCTTTGTCTGGCTGACATCCCGTCTGGCAAATGTTCCCTTCCGCATGCTTCTGCGCGGATTAAAACCGCTGCGTCTGATTATTGTCCTGACCTTCCTGCTGAACCTGTTCTTCACAACGGGCGAAACTGTCTGGGTGGAATTCTGGGGCATCCGGATTACACAGGAAGGCTTTATGCAGGCTGCTTTCTATTCCCTGCGGCTGATCTTCCTGGTCATCGGTACCAGCCTGCTGACCCTCACCACTTCCCCCGTGGCGCTTTCCGATGGAATTGAAATCCTGCTGTCCCCCCTGAAGGTTATTCATTTCCCGGCCCATGAACTGGCCATGATGATGACCATTGCTCTGCGTTTCATTCCCACCCTGCTGGAGGAAACGGACAAAATCATGAAAGCCCAGATGGCGCGCGGCGCAGATTTTGAGAGCGGAAACCTGCTTTCCCGTGCGAAAGCCATGGTCCCCCTGCTGGTGCCGCTGTTTGTCAGTGCCTTCCGCCGTGCGGGAGATCTGGCTATGGCCATGGAAAGCCGTTGTTATCATGGCGGTGAAGGCCGCACCCGCCTGCGTGTTCTGAAGATCACCCGGAACGACTGGATAGCCTGCGGCGCCGTGGCTGCGCTGCTGGCGCTGATCATACTGGAGGGAATCATCTTTTGAAACGGATCCTGCTGACAGTGGAATATGACGGAACCGCCTATGCCGGCTGGCAACGGCAGATTAACGGTCTGGCTGTCCAGCAGGTGCTTGAGGAGGCGCTTTCCTCTGCCTGCGGGCAGCCTGTTACGGTTACCGGAGCTTCCCGCACGGATGCCGGTGTTCATGCGCTGGATCAGAAAGTCCATTTTGATACAGAATCTACAATCCCTCCGGATAAATATCCTTTTGTGCTTAACACAATGCTTCCGCCTGATATCCGGGTGCTGGACGGCCGTGAAGTTCCGGCCGGTTTCCACGCCCGTTTTCTCACTGCCGGTAAAACCTATACCTATCGGATCTGGAATGCCCGCCATGCCAGCGCGCTCCGGCGCAATACACATTGGCACGTCCCTGTGCCGCTGGCGGAAGCCCCCGTTCGGCAGGCTCTCGCTACTCTGACAGGCCGTCATGATTTTGCGGCCTTTCAGGCGTCAGGCGGTACAGCAAAAACCACCGTACGAACCCTGCGGTCCGCCGGTCTTGAAGTGCGGGGACAGGAGTGGATCCTGACCGTCAGCGGAGACGCTTTTCTGTATAATATGGTTCGGATCATTGCGGGTACCGTTGTGGAAATCGGTCTTGGTAAATTTCAGCCGGATTCCTTCACCAGGGCTTTTGAAACGCTGGACCGGCTTGCGCTCGGCATGACTGCTCCGGCACACGGACTGGAACTGACTGAAGTCAGATATCCCCCACAGGCCTTTACCGACCCTGAATCCTTACGTTGGCACGAGGAAGATGTAACATGCTCAGACTGACAAATCTTTCTGTCCCGCTGGATTATACCGAATCCACGATCCGTGATGCGCTGCTGAAAAAACTGAAGCTGACCCCTGATCAGCTTCTCTCTTTTCACATATCACGCCGCAGCGTTGACGCCAGAGACAAGCGGGACGTTCATTTTGTTCTCTCCGTTGACCTGTCCCTGAAGAATGAAACCGGTGCGCTTCGCAGAAACAAGAACCTGTCACCGGTCTCCTCTTCATGCAGTCAGAAAAACAGTATTCCTTCCTTCACTTCTCATACTGCACTCAGCCGGCCGCCGCTGGTGGTCGGTGCCGGCCCGGCAGGTCTTTTTGCCGCGCTGACACTTGCCCGTGCAGGTGCCTGTCCCGTCCTCATTGAACGGGGCAAGCCTGTAGACCAGCGTACAGATGATGTGACCGCCATGCAGGAAAGCGGCATTCTGAATCCTGATTCAAATGTACAGTACGGTGAAGGGGGCGCCGGTGCTTTTTCAGACGGAAAGCTGACATGCGGCATTAAAAGTCCCCATGTCCGCAGCATTCTGGAAACCTTCGTCTCACACGGCGCGCCGGAGGAGATCCTTATTGATCAGAAACCGCATATCGGCACAGACCGTCTCAAAGGCGTCGTCGCGTCCATACGGAATGAAATTATCCGTCTTGGCGGTGCGGTGTATTTTGAAACCCGTCTGGAAAAGCTGATCATCCGCGGCAGTCATATAGAGGGCGCGGTGCTTTCCTGCAACGGTGAGCTGCGCGAATTCCTGACTGACACTATCCTGCTGTGTATCGGTCATTCTGCACGGGATACAGTTCAGACGCTTTTCGGCCAGGGCCTTCGTATGGAGCAGAAACCCTTTGCCATGGGTGTGCGGATTGAACATCCCCGTACGTTCATTGACCGTTCCCAGTATGGATCCTTCGCCGGCCATCCTGCGCTGGGTGCCGCGTCTTATAAGCTGATCTGTCATACTCCGGACGGCCGGGGTGTTTATACCTTCTGTATGTGTCCTGGCGGTGAAGTCATCGCTGCGGCTTCCCAGCCCGGCGGAGTCGTGACCAACGGCATGAGCCTGCATGCCCGTGACAGCGTCAACAGCAATGCTGCCCTTCTGGTCGGGGTTAAACCCCAGGATTTCGGGGATGATCACCCTCTGGCCGGTTTTATTCTCCAGCGCAGTATCGAAAAAGCGGCGTTCCGTGCGGGCGGCGGCCATTTCATCGCGCCGGCACAAAGGGTTGGAGATTTTCTTGAGAACAGGGCTTCGGTCTCCTTTGGTGAAATCACGCCTTCTTATCGTCCCGGCGTTGTTCCTGCTGATCTTCGGGCTGTTTTGCCGGACTGGATCACAGAAAACCTGAAAAAAGGAATTCGTGCCATGAACGCCCAGCTTGCTGGCTTTGCGAATCCGGACGCCGTCCTGACCGGTCCCGAAACGCGCTCCTCCTCTCCTGTCCGTATCAGCCGCAACGCACTGGGTGAAGCGGAAGATCTGCGCGGTCTTTATCCGGTTGGCGAAGGTGCGGGCTACGCGGGCGGAATCGTATCTGCCGCTGCGGACGGAATCACGGCGGCGCTTCGTGTTCTGACTGCAAACAGTCTGATCTGATGATCCCGAAACCGGCCTGGTCTGTTTCTGGCAAAAAAACTGCCGGAGCTTTGTATGCTCCGGCAGTTTTGATATTTGAGACAGTGATCTTATTTGAAATTGCTCGCTCCGCCGTCAATCGAGGCAGCGGTGCCGATCTGCGGTTTTGTTTCCGTTGCGTACAATGTAATCAGCATATCACGTGAAGCCACCTCGCCGGGCTTCTCATTCGCTTCCCGGGCAATATCATAGGCGGCCTGGAAACGGGCAACCGCTGCAACCGTGTTCTTGCCGTAGCTGCCATCCACTGTGCCGGGATCATAGCCCAGATCCTTCAGCCGTTTCTGCATCAGTCGTACATTGCCGCCCTTGTCGCCTTTCTTCAGCGGCATGTACATATCAAAGACGCAGTACGGAGCGTCATCGGCAAACAGTTTGTTCTGAACCTTTTTCGGAATATAGTTGTGCAGTTTCGCGCCGATTGCTTCGCAAAACAGATCAATGGCCACCTGCGTATCGTTGCCGTATTTGCCGTCTGCTGAACCCACAGGATATCCAAGGTCAGCCAGCCTCTTCTGGATTTTCTTGACCGTGTTTCCCCTGGCGCCGTAATGAATGGTTCCGTCATCGTCAATAAGGCTCTCATTGCCGGACTTGTTCTCCGCGGGTTTAGCCGTTGCGGCAGGCCTGGGGGGTGCTGTAGGTTGTGCCGTCTCAGCCGGTTTCATTGTTTCTGTTGCGGCAGGCTTCATGGTTGCCGCTGTCTCTGCCACACCGGATTCGATGACCCAGGTTCTGTCGTTCGCATGGTGATAACGGTACACTACATCGTTGACCATACAGGCCGACAGGGTCTCTCTGCTCAGTGCGGCCAATTCTTCAGTCGTACCCTTGTTCAGATCCATCACAATAACCCGGTGATCCGTTGTTGTCAGAACCACTGCGTCTTTGCTCACCGTCAGATTCAGGGGTTCGGGAATGGATTTGCCTGTAAGGGCTGCCGCGTTGGCGTCCCTGCTCCCCAGGGTAAGAGGTTGCATATCGTTCTGCATCGGACTGACGCGCAGGAGATATAAAGCCCCCATTCTTTCAGTATAGTAAAGGAAGACACCGTCGTTCACCGCCTGCACGGCAGAATTGGAAATCACTGAACCGTTCAGTCTCAGCACCCCTTCTGCGCTCAGTTCAACCCGGGTATCCTGCGGAAGCTCCGCGCCCGGATCTACGGTCCGGCTGCCTGTGCCGTCTTTTTTTACCGCAATGGTCCGGCCGTCTTTGGTCTGGCAGATCAGCTCATCCTTCGTCATCTGCAGCAGATCGGCCATTTCCAGCGGCATCTGTGAAATACGTCCTTCCGCATTCTGCAGATACAGATAGTTGTTTTCAGCAATCCATGCGGTTGCTTCCCTGTCGGTGATGACCGGATCCGCAGATGCGGCAGCACAAAGGATACAGAGCGTCATCAGGACAGCAAAAAAGAACTGTTTCTTCATAATGGAAACCTCCTCCCACTATATTAGACGATGAAAAAATCGCTTTTATTGCATGGCTGAAAAATAAATTTTATGTGCCTCCGGTTTCCCGGATATCATGTTGCAGCCGAACGGTCAGCGGCTGAGCATCTGTTCGGCTTCTTCCCTCGTAATCAGCTCAGCGGACAGCTGGTGCGGCAGGCAGATAATCATGTTGGAAAGAATCCGGTCCTCCCGGTTTGCCAGGGTCACTTCTCCCTGCTTTACGCAGTCATGTCCTTCACAGTTGGCGTCCTCCATCCGGAACCCGTCTGTTGTCAGATGAAGCACGTTCACCGCTTCTGAACCGTCTGCCATCTGTATCCGGATGGTCCTGCTGTACTCTCCTTCTGTCGGAAGCGGCAGCAGGCCGACAGGATTCGGCATTCTCACAAGCACATAAGCCGTTGCGGGATCATTCTCTGTAATCTGCACCAGGAAAGGCTGTTCCTTCTTCTCAGCTTCAGCCGTTTCCTTCACAGTTTCTTCCTTCTTCTCTTCTACGTCAGGAACTGCTGTATATATTGCCTCAGCATTTAATTCTGAATTCTGAATTCTGGATTCTGAATTATTGTTATTGTTCTGTATCAGCAGCAAAACAATTGCTGCAATCAGAACAATAACTGCCGCCGTTCCTGCGATCCAATACTTTTTCTTCATCTATACTCTCCGATCACTGTACCATGTATTCTTCTGCACCGGAGGAATACGTCACCTTCCGGTCCTTCGCGATAAATACAGCTTCAACGCCTTTCAGACTTTCAATCAGTTCAAGTCCCTTGTCCGTCCCCAGGACAAACGCCGTTGTGGACAGGGCGTCTCCTTCCATTGAACTTTCCGAGAAGATGGTTACGGAAGCCAGTTCATTCTGCACAGGCCAGCCGGTATCCGGAGACAGCAGGTGGTGATACCTTACGCCGTCGAGATCAAATCCCCGCTCATAGGTTCCGCTGGTTACCGTGGATCCGCCTTTATTGACGGAAATCAGCATATGTTCCCCGGTCGGTTTATCAATATCCTGAATCCCGACCCGCCAGGATGAACCGTCCGGTTTCCGGCTGCCGATGGCCACAATGTTGCCCCCGAAGGAGAGAATCGCGTATTGTACGCCGCGTTCCTGCAGGTATGCTTTTACACGGTCTGCAATATATCCCTTGGCTATACCGCCCAGGTCAATCATCATGCCTTCAGGAAGCGTCACGGTATTTCCTTCCAGCTTCATCCTTGTATAATCCACCAGTTTGGCTGCCTGTGCAATGGCGTCACTGTCCGGCAGTGTGTAAGGCTCCCTGGTAAAGTTCCACATGGTGGATACCGGAGCAATGGTCACATCAAATGCGCCGCCGGACTGATCGCCGATTTCCTGCGCACAGCGCAGAATGTTCATCGTATCCTCCGACACCTCCACAGGTTCGCCTTTCGCATGGTTGATCCGCCAGACATCGCTTCCTTCCACCGTTCGGGAAAGGATTTGCTCATACCGGCTGCACTCATTCATTGCGTCCTTCAGCACCTGTTTGTCTTCCACATAGGCTGTCATGGTAATGACTGTATCCAGGTAAAAACCGACCTCGGAAAGTTTCGGCGGAATCTTTTCTGCCGCGCAGCCTCCGTTCATCAGCAGAACTGCTGCCAGCAGCGCGCCGATCTTCATTGTCCTTTTCAAGAAAATATCTCCTCATTTATACATTGGGTTTGAGCTTCAGCACTTTCAACACCCGGTCTGTAACAATCCCCGTCAGGCAGCCGACTGCCGCTCCGATACCGATCAGTGCGGGCAGATAGCTGATCAGCAGCCGCGTATTGTTCATCACAAGGCAGGCCATCAGCACCTGTCCGATGTTATGGGTAACCGCGCCTGCCAGTGAGGTGCCCATCACCGGCGTCACGGTACCCTGGTGTGTCAGGGCCAGGATCACAATGCCCGCGGCAAATGCCAGCCCGATCAGGATAACGGTGATCAGCATTTCTCCCTGCGGATGGGGATTCTTGCTCAGCAGGTAGATTTCCGCAGCCGCTGTCATCAGAATTGTACAGACGGCACCGCTTTCAGGCCGTTTCCTGATCAGCAGCATAACAAGCAGGCTCAGCACGCCGCCTGATAAGCTGAACAGAATGGCCGAAAGTGATCCGAACAGAAAACCTGAAAGAACAACCTTGGTAAGCATCAGGGCGACACAGCTCTTCCGGTCCATCAGATAAACGGCATACAGCAGAACCGTATTGGCCAGTCCGAGTTTGATTCCGGGGAGCATTCCGCCGAGAAGAGCCGAAACCGGTACAGCCCGGTCGATCAGCCCGAGCACGAGCGCAAGCGCTGTAAGCAGGCCGAATCTGGCTATTCTCTGAGTCTGCGGTCTCACAGGTTTTCCTCCTCTGTGTCTTCTGTAACAATGTATTATATCTTTTTTGATCCTTTCAGGCAACCGTTCCCTGCTTTCTTTGCGTTGGTATATATCTGCTTTTTTTGTTCCCTCTCCCGTGGTTTTTTGACCATTTTCTGGAAGGTATATTTTTTATATACCCTCTCCTGCAAAACCGTAACGATTCTCTTTTTCAGATATGGAAAGATGCTCCAACCCCCTTATTTTTCATCATTTTTTGCCTGTCACGGACTTGTATGTAACCGCATCGAATCCGGTTTTTTTAAGTTGACGTAACCGGTTTTGAAAGCGTACAATATATTTACAGATGATTTTATCTGTCAAAATTCATATTACATAGGAAAGGATGAGGAACCCTATGAAGAAACTTGTTGCCCTTCTCCTGTCCCTCTGCCTGATCCTCGGTATGACGGCTTTCGCTTCTGCTGAAGAGAAAACCGGTTCTGCCCAGGGCTTCGGCAGCGAGGTGAAGGTGACTGTTACCGTTGAAGACGGTAAGATCACCGGCCTCGATGTGGACGATTCCGGAGAAACCTATTCTCTGGCCGGCTTTAACCGTGCTGATACGGTTGAAAAGCTGATCGAAGCCATCGTGGCTGCCGGTACCGTTGACGGTGTGGACACTGTCGCGGGTGCCACTGCCACCCAGAAGGCTGTTCTGGAAGCTGTCGGCAAGGCGCTGGCTGACGCCGGTGAAGCTCCTGCTGAACTGGCTTTCACCGCCGGTGAGTACGAAGCTACTGCTTACGGCTACAATGGCAATGTTACCGCAAAGGTCACCTTCTCTGACACTGCCCTGACCGGAATTGAAATCACCTCCTCCATGGAAACCGCCCATGTGGGTACTGACGCTTTCGAGATCATGATTCCCGATATGCTTCAGGCCAACGGAACCGGTGTGGACGGTGTTTCCGGCGCCACCTTCTCCGGCCGTGCTCTCCGCGAAATCGTGAACGCTGCTGCTGAACAGGCCGGCTGCACCAACCTGGATGCTTTCAAATCCAACAAGGTTGAGCATCCCGCTTCCGAAACGATCGAAAAGACCGTTGATGTTGTCGTGGTCGGCGCCGGCGGTGCCGGTATTGCTGCCGCGGCTCAGGCAACCCAGAACGGCAACTCCGTGCTGGTGCTCGAAAAGAATGCTGAAGTCGGCGGTAACACGCTGGTTTCCGGCGGTCAGTTCCAGTCCGTAATGCCCTACCTTGTCTGGGATGCCAATGATCCCGATGCCACCACCGGCGTCTATGGCCGCACCGGTGAAACCTATGACAAAATCAAGTCTAACCTGGGCTGCATCGACGTGCTGAAAATCATCCTGAACTGGAGTGAAGAACCCTTCGATGAAGAGTTCTACAAGACCAACGAATTTGTTGCCGGTGATGACGCTGAGCTGTCCAAGCATGGCGTACACGCTGAATATCTCCCCGTCCTGCAGGATCTGAAGAAGGAAATTCAGGCTTATCTGGACTGGGCACAGCCCAAGCTGGATGCAGGTGTTCCCGAAAGTGAACTGACCCTGTTCTCCACCCTGAACCTGCACATCTTCCAGACCTATTACGGCGGTCTGCGTCAGACTGCGGACAAGTCCTCCTGGATTTACGGCGATCTGGATCTGGTCAAACAGTTCATTGAGAACGGCCAGGGTCTGAAAGAGTGGCTCGAAGACATGGGTGCTGAATTCAAGCATACCCAGCCCACTCTGATCGGCGCTCTGTGGTATCGTGAAAATGAATACACCAGCCCCGACGGAAACTGGACGCCCTACTTCAAAGGCCCGCTGGCTGTGATCGGCGAAGAAAACATCCTGACCCGCACCACCGCCAACGAACTGATCGTTGAAGACGGCAAAGTCACCGGTGTCAAGGCTGTCCGTTATGACGGAACCGAAGTGATCGCTCATGCTTCCAAGGGTGTTATCCTGGCCACCGGCGGTTATGCCGCCAACATCGACATGGTTCTGCGCGATAATGCCTATTGGGATTCCGCATATCTGACCAAGTCCACCAAGACCACCAACCGTTCCTCCCAGATGGGCGACGGTATCGTTATGGCTCAGGCCGTTGGCGCTGATGTCACCGGCATGAACTTCACCCAGCTGATGCCCATCTCCTGGGTTGACAACGGAAACCTGGCTTTCGGCAGCGGCACCTATGCCTGCTGGGTAAGCCCCTCCACCGGCAAGCGCTTCGTGGATGAAGGTTCCGAGCGCGACGTGCTGTCCCTGGCTGAATTCCGTAACGGTATGGAACTGAACGGAACCCCCGGCGTCTTCATTGAGTTCTTCAACGCGGATCAGTACATCCCCGGCCCGCCCACCGCTCAGCTGCGTATGGACGAATTTCCCGGCCGTTACTACAAGATCAAGTGCAATGAGGAAGAACTGGCCAAGGTGCTGGCAAAGCCGGAATTTGCCAACGTAACCGCTGACGCTGCAACCATGCTGGAAACCGTGAAAGCTTATGACAAGGCTGTTATGGACAAAGCCAACACCGGTTCTGCGGACTTCGGCGAAGTCGGCAAGAAGGTCTTCGACCGTACCATCGGCAACGTCGAAAAGGACGAAGACGGCAAATATAAGACTGAGACTTATGACCTGGACAACACCCTGGTGTTCGTCCGTCTGATGGCTCCTTCCACTCACCACACCATGGGCGGTATCGTTGTTGATACCCAGCGCCACGTGCTGAATGCGGAAGGCAACATCATCCCCGGCCTCTACGCTGCGGGTGAAGTCACCGGCGGTATCCACGGCGGTAACCGTCTGGGCGGCAACGCGATCGTCGAGATCTTCGTTTCCGGCCGTACCGCTGCGAACACCATCGCTGCTGAATAATCCTTTGCCCCGGTTACTCTTCCCTGCCTCTCCGGAGGCAGGGATTTTTCTGTTTGACGATACCCATTCGGACTGCTTCGTGCATCCGGCATCGTCCTGTGTGAAGCAAAAAAAGATGCCCCGGCATGTGCCGGAGCATCCTTGATGTGAATCTTATTCCTCGTCGTCGTCCTCGATCTTCGCGTTGGCAATGATCTTCTGGGCTTCGGCCTGGGGTACTTCCTCATAACGTTCAAACTTCATGGAGAAGGATCCCCTCGCCTGTGTCATACTGCGCAGGTCTGTCGCGTACTTGAACATTTCAGCCAGGGGCGCTTCCGCTTCCAGCTGCTGCATGCCGTTCACCTGGTTCATACCCATGATGCGGCCGCGGCGCTTGTTCATGTCGCCCATGATATCGCCCATGTACTCGTTGGGAACCAGCACTTCAACGTGCATGATCGGCTCCAGCAGCACAGGGTTTGCCTCCATACAGCCCTTCTTGTAGGCAATACGGGCAGCGGTCTTGAAGGCCATTTCGGAGGAGTCTACCGGATGGTAGGATCCGTCATAAAGCTTCGCGTGCAGGTGAACCATCGGATATCCGGCCAGAACACCCTTCACGATATTCTCGCGCAGGCCCTTTTCAACGCTGGGGATGAAGTTCCTCGGAACCACACCGCCGACGACCGCGTCTTCGAATTCAAAGTCTGCGTCGCTGTCCAGGATGGGGCTGAACTCAATCCATACATCGCCGAACTGTCCATGGCCGCCGGTCTGCTTCTTATGGCGTCCCTGAACCTTAACGGTCTTGCGGATGGTTTCACGGTACGGAATCTTGGGATCCTGCAGCACGGCGTTGGCGCCGAACTTGGAAGCCAGCTTGTTCTTGATCACGTCCAGGTGCATTTCGCCCTGACCGCTCAGCTCGGTTTCGGTGGTTTCGGCATTCTTCTCAATCCGGATGGACGGATCTTCTTCCGCCAGGCGGTTCAGGCCGCTGAATACTTTGTCTTCCTCACCCTGTTTCGCGGCGAATACAGCCTTGGAAATGCAGGGAGCCGGGAACTCGATCGTCGGATAGATAATCGGGTTATTCGGATCGCAGAGCGTATCACCGGTGGAGGTGAACTGCAGCTTTGCCAGGGCGCCCAGGTCGCCGGCATGCAGTTTGTCAACGTTTGTCTGCTTGTTACCCTTCAGGGAGAACACGCCGCCCGCCTTTTCGGTCTTTTCCTTGTTGGCGTTATACAGCTGTGTAGCGGAGGTCAGCATACCGGAGAAGATCCGGAACAGGCTCAGCTTGCCGACGAAGGGGTCAGCAATGGTCTTGAATACAAGCGCAGAGAAAGGTTCTTCATCTTTGCAGACGCGCTTGATTTCTTCTCCGGTCTTCGGGTTTTTGCCGGTCTGGAACAGACCTTCATGCGCGGGTGACGGCAGGTATTTGGCCATCAGATCCAGCGTACGGGCAATACCGACGCCGGTCAGGGCGGAGCAAGCCACAACAGGAACAATGCTGCCGTCTTTCATACCCTTGCGGAAGCCGGCCATGATTTCGTCATAGGTCAGCTCTTCGCCTTCCAGGTATTTCATCATCAGGTCATCATCCGCGGCAGCCGCCTGTTCAGTCAAATATTCAAAAGCTTCGTTCACTTCAGCTTCCAGCTCAGCGGGCATCGGCACTTCAAGGCTCTTCTTGTAGGCGCCTTCATAGGCTTTCTTTTCCAGGACGTTCACAACGCCGCGGAAACTTGCGCCCTGTCCGAGGGGCAGCAGGATCGGCACCACGCTGGAGCCGTATTTTTCACGAAGCTGGGCAGTCACTTTTTCAAAATTGGCATGTTCACGGTCCATCTGGTTTACGATGAACATACGGCCCAGGTTATGGGCACCGGCGTAATCCCATGCCTTTTCGGCGCCGACGCTCAGGCCGTTCACGCCGCCGACCACGATCACCGCGGTCTCGATCACGCGCAGGGGCCCCATCAGTTCGCCGATAAAGTCAAAGTATCCGGGAACATCGATGACATTGATAACTTTTCCATTCCAGGGAATGGGAGCGTAAGAAGCGCTGATGGAAAAACCGCGCTTTTTCTCTTCCGGATCAAAGTCGGAAACGGTGGTACCGTCCTCCACCTTACCCTGACGGTCAGTCATGCCGGCAGCGAAGAGCATCGCCTCGGTCAGCGTGGTCTTGCCCTCGCTGCCATGCCCCATGAAGGCAACGTTACGAATGTTACTGGTTGCGAATTCAGCCATTGTTGTCATTCCTCCTTAATTTAATTCAACGATGATCATCCGTTTTTCCGAATTCGCGAAAAAGCGGAATCAATAGCTAAAAGGGAGTATACCATATACCGGCTCAAAAGAAAAGGAAAAATATATTTTCCGGTCAGTTATGGGCCAGAAAACCAATGTATCCCGCGTTTCCGCGGGTTATTTGTCCCTATCCTCAGCATGTATTCTATGTTATGCGCGTTTTCGTCAAAGCGGCTGTATTCTTTTCCAAAAGAAAAAGCCTCTGAATCATGAATTCAGAAGCTTCTTCATCAGCGCCATTGCGCTTTCTCCCCCGCTGGTCTGCAGTGTCACGCTGCCCGGTCCTTCATCGTTCAGCAGGTTTTCCCTGTCGAGCACTCTTCTCAGCTGTCTGGCGGTTCCTTCATTTCCGTCTGTAATGGCAATCCTTTCCGGCAGCATTTCCCGGAACATATCCTTCAGAAATACATAGTGTGTACAGCCAAGCACCACCGCGTCCACATGGTCAGCAGGATACCGTTCAAACAGTTCCGTCAGATACCGCCGCGCACCTTCCCGGTCATCTGCTTCCACCAGCTCCATCAGCCCGGGGCACGGAACCTTCACCGCGCCTTCCCCGTACTGCTTCATCAGGTTTTCAAACTTTTCCTGATGCAGTGTCAGCGGTGTTGCCAGTACCAGAACGCTGCCGTTTTTCCGCATTCTGGCGGCCGGTTTCAGCGCCGGTTCCATTCCCACCACAGGAATGCTCAGTTCCCCGCGCAGTACGGCAGCTGCTGCGCCTGTGGCTGTATTGCACGCGATAACCAGCGCTTTAATCCTTTGTGCTGTCAGTTGATCCACAACATTCCGTACGCATGCAATCACTTCTTCAGTACTTTTTGTTCCGTAAGGCGCGTTTGCCATATCGCCGAAATAGATAAAGCGCTCATCCGGAAGTTCGCGGATCATATCACGCAGGGTGCTGATTCCGCCAACCCCGCTGTCCATGACTCCGATCGGATCGCGCTTCTGACTCATTTCCATGCCTCTTTTGCTACCTCGTTCTTCGCGATATTGTAGCAAATTCTCTTTCTTCTGTAAACCTCGGTTGAATTTTCCCTTCCCTTGAATTATCATGATATGGGTTTTACCTGCCGTTATGACGTACTGTACATGCTCATTCTGATTTCTGATTGGTAATTGAGGCGATAGCGATGATAGAAGAGATCCTCGTCGGCGATGTAATCACCACCCGGAAAGCGCATCCCTGCGGTTCCAGTGAATGGACTGTTATCCGTACCGGGGCGGACATCAAGATTCGCTGCAGCGGCTGCGGGCGGATTGTCATGCTGGACCGTGAAAGCTTTCTCCGGCGCCGTAAATCCGTGCTGTCCCGCGGTGCAAAGCCGTCAGATTCTTGCCAATAAACTCTCCCCTATGATATAATGAATGTTGATGTTTCATCAGTTCTTTCATTGACTGATTATTATTTTCTGAGAAAGACGGTGATCCCGTGCGGAAATCGTTGTTGCTCGTCCTGGTGCTGTTCCTTTTGGCCTTCTGTGCCTGTGCGCAGGCGGATACAGAAATTGCTCTGGAACCGTGTGCCGGCAAAATGTCCATTAATGAGGACAATTTTATTCTCCTGACCCCCGGCAATCTGTCTGATCATCCTGATCTCGTGAGCAGTCTCGGTATGTCTCAGGAAGAACTGCTGCAGGACTGGGAAGCCCGCGGCGTTCAGTTCCAGGCATGGACCAAAAAGATGGATTCCTGTCTGGAAGTCACCGTTATCCAGGATGAAGAATCTGCCCGGTATATTGATCTGGAGCAGAAGACCCGCAAAGAGCGCAATGAATATCTCAATCTTCATAAAGGTTCCGGCCGTTTCGCCCAGGACGGTTTCACCATTCTGAAGCCCGCATGGAAAAAGCAGAAGTACGGCGGAAACTTCCTTAAATTTGAGTATAAACGCACTGTCGGTGAAAAGACCTGGCGCGGCTATATCCGTAAAACCGTCCGCAACGGTTATACTGTCATGCTGGACTATCAGGCCTTTGACCGGCTTCCCCGCCGTACGGATGAAGATCAGCTGAACAGGATCGCCAACACCGTTTCCTTTGAAGTCAGGGATCCCGTACAGATAGCCCAGGAAGCTGCACAGCAGTCCGGCGATGCCGATGCTTCACAGGGGATAACGCTTGATCCCAATGAGGTTCCTGCCCTGAGTGCCGGTCTGATTAAGCTGACAACCTATCCGCCGAATCAGACCAACACAGGCGTATTCACCCTGGAGGGAACCTCCACACCCAATGGCCGTGTTACGCTGGTATGTATGCGTGTTTCCAAAATAGAAGCTCACCGCTTCAGTGCCGATGTGTCTTCCAAGGGTAATTTCAAAATCAACGTTGTCCTTCCGGAAGAAGGAGCCTGGAACTTCACCATCGGACTTGAAGTGGACGGTCAGCTCACCGGGGATTATGATATCGTCAACAAACACAGCGTTGAATTTAAAAAGTCCCTTCTGCCCGTGACGCTGGATACGCCTATTCCCGATACCCTTACCTCTGATGAACTGACAATTTCCGGCACCACTGACAAGGGTGTCAATATCCAGTGTATTGTTCAGCTCAACGGAAACGCCATTTTCAACAAGCAGGTCAAAACCAACGGCACCGGTGCTTTCAAGTTCAAGACATCCACCGCTGACGAGGGTGATTATGACTTCATTCTGACCTTCCAGAAAAAAGGTCTCGATAATGAGCGGCTTGCCTTCAAGAGTTCCCGCACGCTGACCGCCGCGGATACCCAGGCCCGCGCCAATACAAAGGCGATTCACCCCGCATACAAAGCGCTGACGAAAAACATGGATTCCTATATTGGAAAAACCATGGTCTATTCCGTCCACATTGTGGAAGTGAAGCAGGTCTCTGATGAATGGATCATCAAAGCCGCCCTGAAGAAGAACAGGGGTATCTATTCCAGCTTCCTTTACTACACAGCCAATACGGATCCCGGACTGGCGCCCGATACCAAAGTGAAGGTTTACGGTGTTTTCACCGGCGGCTATCCGGTACAGTCGGAAGAAGACATTGTCACTTATCCCGGGTTTGACTATGTCTCTTACGAATAACCAGACATGATATAAGGCATCCGGTTCAGAGAACCGGATGCCTTTTTTGTTCTGATAAATCCAGTGTCGTTATTCCCCTGCTTCAGTGCACATCCGCAGAATTCATTTTTTTGAGGGATATGGACAAAGCTCCTTCAATGCGCATTCATCGCACAGTGGTCTTTGCGCCTTGCAGAGTTTTCGTCCGTGCCAGATGAGCCAGTGATGCGCTTTCCCCCATTTTTCACGCGGAATCAGCCTGGTCATCTGCCGTTCTGTTTCCTCCACGGTGTCAGCTTTGCACAGTCCCATCCGGTTGGATACCCGGAACACATGGGTATCTACTGCAAAAGCAGGCACACCGAACGCATTGGACAAAACCACATTCGCCGTCTTCCGGCCCACACCGGGCAGAGCTGTCAGTGCCTCCATGGTATCCGGCACCTGTCCGCTGTGCTTTTCCCTGATAATTCTGCACGCCGCAATAATATTGCCGGCCTTGCTCTTAAAGCCGCAGCTTTTGACCATGGGGAAAAGCTCCTCAACTTCCGCCGCAGCCATGGCGTTTGCATCCGGCCAGCGTTCAAACACGGCGGGTGTCACCTTGTTCACCTGCTTGTCTGTACACTGGGCGGAAAGCATCGTCGCTACCAGCGTCTCGTAAGGATTGGAAAAGATCAGTTCCGGCCTCGCGTCCGGATACATCTCCTCCAGCTTGTCCAGGATTGCCAGTTTCTGTTCCTTCTTCATGTCAGATTGTCCTCAGGTTAGTCGGAATCCGCATCAGCGCCTTCCATATACCGAACAGGATCAGTCCGTTTACGGGAAACTGAACCATATTCTTCAGGACCCTTGTCCACATAATCGGCCAGAATCCTTCATTGCCCCATTCGACCATGGCGCCGATCTGCATCAGGAAAACAGTGTTCAGAATGATATTGCAGATCACAGCTATGATAAACGTGCAAATCAGACATCTGATCAGATTGGGCTTATGATTGTGCAGGAACAGACCGTAAATCAGGCCTGCGATTGCTGCCACCAGCGTAAAGCCCCAGTAAAAAGCTCCGGACGGAAACAACAGAGCTCCCAGGATATCACATATAGAAGCCATCAGTAACGTCCAGACCGGGCCGGTCAGTATGCCGCATACGGCAATCGGGATAAATCCAAATCCAATTTTCAGATAACTGCCTACATTGATGGACGCCAGTCGTCCGAGCACAATCTGCATGGCGATCAGTACCGCAATCACACAAACGCGCTTTGTCATATTTTTCTGCATGAAAAAAGCCTCCTTCCGATTCACAGAAACAGTTCTTGTGATTCGCAGAGGCTTTTGCTGTAAAAAGCAGCGGGATGCGCATCCTCCACCGCACGGCACCCGGCCGTTTCGTTCCATGGCAACTCCCCGTCCATGAACACTTCACGCGGAAAACGCTACTCTGCCTTTACGAATCGCTCTATATCCATCCGCGCTGAAAAACAGCAGCGTCTGAACATCCGGATTATACACTAACCTTTTCCATGACGCAAGTAATCCCCTTCCGTCTCAGGAAAAACAACTGTCATATCCGCTGCAGGCGGATATCTGAACGCAGCGTAGTTTTTACTTCGCCACGATGTATCCTTTCCTGCACAGCAGCTCCGCTGTCAGGATTCCGCCGCCGGCAGCACCGCGGATCGTGTTATGGCTCAGGCAGACAAACTTCCAGTCGAAGATCTTGTCCTCCCGCAGACGGCCGATACTCACACCGAAGCCGTTCTGGAAATCCCGGTCCAGACGGGTCTGGGGACGGGCAGGATCTTCAAAGTACTGCAGGAAGGGCTTGGGTGCGCTCGGCAGTTCCAGCCGCTGGGCTTCAGTCTCAAAGTTGGCCCATTTCTCCAGGATTTCCTCTTTGGTAACCTTCTTTCGGAAATTCACGGAAACCGCAGCCATATGGCCGTCGCTGCAGGCAACGCGCAGGCACTGTGCGCCGATCACGGGTTCAGCCGCGTTGACGATCACCGGACCGTTGCCCTTGTCTTCCAGGCTGCCCCACAGTTTCAGGGGCTCATTCTCGCTCTTTTCGTCCTCTCCGCCGATATAGGGGATGACATTGTCCACCATTTCAGGCCAGGTCTTGAACGTTTTGCCGGCACCGCTGATCGCCTGGTAGGTGCAGACGCTCACCTGGGTAGGTTCATACTCCAGCAGAGGGGTCAGCGCGGGCACATAGCTCTGGATGGAGCAGTTGGGCTTCACGGCAATAAAGCCGTATTTGCTGCCAAGCCGCTTCCGCTGTGTTTCAATCACAGCCAGGTGATCGGCATTGATTTCCGGCACTACCATGGGAACGTCTTCAATACCGCGGCATGCGCTGTTATTGCTGACGATCGGGATCTCGTGCTTCGCATAGTTTTCTTCCAGCGCACGAACCTCATCCTTTTTCATATCGACCGCGCAGAAGCAGAAGTCAACCTTCTCGCCTACCGCGTCGATATCAGACGCGTCAACAATCACCATATCCGCGGCATAATCCGGGATCGGCCAGTCAAAAGCCCAGCGTTCTCCGACCGCTTCTTTATAGGTTTTACCGGCGCTGCGGGCAGAAGCCGCCAGGCAGGTCACCTTAAACCACGGATGGTCCTTCAGCAGGGAGATAAAACGCTGTCCCACCATACCGGTGGCACCAATGATTCCGACGCGATACTGAGCCATTGCAATACCCTCCATGTAGCAAAAAACCGGGCTCCGCCCGTAATTACAAAGCATATTACCATGCGGTGCAGGCAGTGTCAACAGTTTCGGAGTATACGAACAGTTGAAAAACAAGACGGTAATGTCTTCATTTTTTGTCTTTGTTTGAGCATTTTGTGTTCTGTTTGTTTCCTGTTTTTCCCATTCCGTGGTATTCTTTTATGTAATTTGTAGATACAGCATCTGCAAAAAGTATATAATTATATATTTGCCTATCGGGCAGCAAATGGAGGATTTTTATGAAGCACGCTCCCTTCCGCAGGTTCTTCTCATCATTGCTTTCTCTGTCTGTGATTCTGTCATCATCCCCCGCTCTGGCAGATATTAATGAAAGAGTTCTTGTTGTCGATCATGCTCCTGTCTGTTCTGTCAATGGTTCTGTTATTGTCACAGATCCGCAGGATAATGCTGCTTTGATTGTTGATATGATAACAGAAGATGCTGATGTAACCGTATCCGGCGAAATCAAAAGCATTGAATCTTCTTCTGCGAGCAAAATCAATGCCGTGCATGTTTCCTCCAAAGGCACTTCCAGCAACAGTATTGATGTCGGCAAAGGCATTCATGACATAACAGTCCATGATGGTGTTTCCGCTGTTGCTGTTGAAATAAATGGATATGATTCCGGTGTAACCGGTTTTTCTGTACAGAATGGAGGTATTGTAGCCCAGACAGACGGCAGTGGTTCCGATGCCGTTGGCGTTCGGGCAAATATGACAAATAATGCTTCTGCTGATATTCAGGCAGTTTCTTCCGGTATCCAAGCTGAAACGCAGGGAGATTCTGCTTCTGCAAAAGCCCTGGAAATCTTTACGAAAGAAAACAGTGCATTCAGCGTACAGGCAGGTGAATTTATTTCTGCAGATACAGCTGGTTATAATTCTTTCGCGACAGGTGCTGAAATCTATGCTCTGAACGGGAGTACCGTAACAATCGATGCCGGAAAAATAGAAGCACATACTGTTGGACAGGAATCCAACGCACAGGGTGCTGAGATTTCCTATGATGATCAGGCTGTTGTTTCTCTTCAATCAGACGGCATCCATGTTAATGCGGAAGGGACTGATAGTAATGCTTCCGGCATAGGCTTTTTTGAAACCACGCCCGGGGGCAAAGCAGAAATAGCCGTTGGTTCCGACGGAATCAGGGCAGTCTCCGCAGGGACTGGAGGAAGTGCCTACGGGACGAAAATTACAGGGACCGGATATCTTGTTGCCGGTGATGTTTCCATTGTTTCTGAAGGAGATATCACTGCTGAGGCTGTAACAGATGCAAAGGCCGTATTGGCTGATGTGGCGCAGGAAGGTGATGTGAATATCCGGACGCCGGGCCATATTAAGGCCGACAGTGCTGAAACCGCAACAGGAGCAGAAGTGTGGAGCGAAGGTCAGTTCACTCTGGATGCCCTTTCTGTTGAAGCTTCCGCCCAATATGATAACGGATATGCCGAAGCTCTGACTGTTGTCACAGGAGAAAATGGAAAGATTACAGTGGAAGCAGATAAGTTTGATGCTGCCGCTTACGGAAGCAACAGTACTGCACACGGCGTCACCTTCTATGAAACTTCTCCCGGTTCCAAAAACAGCATTGGCGCAGGAAGCGAAGGCATTACAGCCAAAGCTGAAGGCGCGAACGGGGACGCCTATGGGGTTTCCGGACAGATTATTGGTCACAATACTGTAGCTTCCCAGGGAAATATCACAGCTAAAGCTGACCGTACCGCAAAAGCTGTCGATGTTGATGTATACGAAAATGGCACCCTGAATCTGTTTGCCAATGATATCATTGCGGATTCCCGAATGAATGAAAGCGTCGGCATAGAAATTGCCATGCACGGCGGAAAAGCGGTTGTTGAAACAAAAAATGACGTCAGTGCCGGCACAACAGGCATTTCCATAGATAATGGCATGGGGAAAACATCTGACGTGATGACTGCTGAAGAGTTTGCCGCAGTCAAAAATAAAGCTGTACCCGCCGCTCCCGGCAGTCCTTATGCTTTTGAATATACAGATAAGGAATCCAACACCACCTATTGTTTTTCTCAGAAAGATGACGGAACGCTGCAGTACGGTGAAAAAACACATTATTATGCCGCCGAATCTTCCGCCTCTGTTTTGGTCAACGGAAGTGTAAATGTGTCCCCTGCTGCAACGCTGAACGCGACCGGTATACAGATAAACAGCTCCAACCCGGATGCTGTGACGGATATAGCTGTCGGCGGTAATATCTCCGTCCGAAGTGAGAATGCATACGGCATTAGTGTGCTGAGTTCTGACGGAAATTCCGCCGCAACGGTGGATGGAAATGTTGCGGTGGAAGCTTCCGGATATCATGCCTACGGCATACAGGCTTATACAGCCGACAAAGGAATCGTCAATATTGATATTACTGGTTCCGTTTCAGCGTCTGCAAAAGCAACAACTGACGGTCACGGCGGTGGGGTGAGTATATATGCCGGAACAGAAGGTGCAGGAGCCGATATCTCTATATCCGTTGCCGGTAATATAACAGCGAAAGCCAGGGATAACGGTCAGTGGGCGGATGGAATCCTGGTTCTGAATAATTCTTCCGACGGAAAAGCCGGACAGGTTGATATTCGCGTAAATGGTGATATCCAGTCTACAGGTGACGGTGTCTTTGTTGGCGGAGCTTTCAGTGAATATCTGGACTTTGTTCCGGTCGTGAAACCGGAGGAATACGATCATACTGAATATGAATTGATCGAAGGCGTCGGCTTGCAGAGTGAAAAAATATACTTTAACGCTGAAAATGGATATTACTACAACGGATATGGCAATGCCTGGCGGATTCCGGAAGTCACAGAAGGCAAAAACACAATTGAAGTCAAAGGTAATGTGACAGGTGATGATATTGGTTTGGCGGTTCACAGCCATGCTTCATCGGACATCATTATAGACGGAACCCTTAAAGGCGGAAACAATGCAGTCGTTCTGGCGGATAAAACCGTGGCGGACAACCTGAAACTGACCGTTTGGGAAATCATTCCTAATGCTGACGGCAGTGTTGTTCAGGAAACCTGCCTGGATCAGCAGGGTAATCGCCAGGCTAACGAACTGGAAGAAGCAGAAAAGGAAATCCAGTACATCATCCGTCTGGAACAGCCTGAAGCCGGTGCAACACTTTCTACCGAAGGCACCCGTGAGTATGAAGGTTATACCGTGGCCAACGAAGGCGATAATGTTTTCCTGAAAGTCGCACTCCAGCCCGGATATATGATTACGGATGCATTCAATGGAACTGATACTAAGATAAACCTGCTTCAGGGAGAGGATGGAAACTATTATCTGGTTGTCCCCCGTGGCGGAGCTGTAAATCTGAGTGTCAGTCTTCGCAGAATCATTACCGGAAATCAGTCCAAAGCCACGGTTTCCATTGACTGTAACGGCGGCACGCTATCCGGTCCCCTGAGCCTTCAGGTAAGGAAAAATGACTGGATTAGCCTTCCGGAAGCTCCGATAAAAGAAGGTTCTGTTTTCCTGGGCTGGTATGCTTCCGAATGTCCATCTTCCGATCCCGCGTGGACTGAACCTGAAGCCGGAAGTTCCCTGCTGCTCCCCGCCGGAGCCCGCTATCAAGTCACAGATAATGTCTTCATGATCGCTGTCTGGCAGGCGGCCTGAGTTTTTCTCTTCCAACCGTCCGTCCATCTGGACGGACGGTTTTCGTATGCATCTCTGCGGCAGGATTTCCCATGCTGCTTGTGGAAAATATTCATGATATGAAATGAATAAAGCGGAGGAATATCTGTTATGGCAAATTTGAAGCTGTTCAGCCGGAGTAAAAAAGATCCGGATACCCTGACCGCCCGTTCCATGATTTTACCGATTCTTTTCTGCCTGGTTTGCGGTCTGCTGCTGATTTTCTTCGGCAATCTTGCCCTGAGGATTACGGCTTATGTCCTGGCCGGGGTCATGATTCTCTGCGGAGTCTGGTCAGGCATCGTTTATCTTCGTTCTGATCCCGTAAGACGGATTACGGAATCCCGTCTCGCCACCGGCCTGATCCTGCTGGTTGCCGGCACCCTGCTGGCTTTCAATCCCAACTATCTGGAAGATATCCTGCCCTTCATCTGGGGATTGGCCCTTCTCTTCGGTGGTTTCCTGAAGATTCAGTATGCTTTCGATGAAAAATCCGTCCAGGTGAAGAAATGGTGGATCATGCTTCTCTTCGCCGCCTTCTCCCTGATTGTCGGCATTATTGCCCTGCTGAATCCCGCTTTCCTCGGAGAGAACCGCAACCTGGTCATCGGCATCCTGCTGGTGCTGGAAGCAGTTCTGGATATTACGGTCTTCTTTCTCCTGCGTCACGCACTGAAAAAGAGCTCCCAACCTCTGGCAACCGTCTCCCAGACCTTCTCCGCGGATGAACCTGTACAGTCCGCTCCTGTTGAACAAACAATCGGGGACGAATCTGAAGAAAAAGAGCCGGACGGGAAACCGGCCAAAGAAGAATCCACCCCTGCAGAAGAGGCCGAAAAGTCCACTGCTCCCGAAACCAACGCATAACTGCATCGGCAACTCTATACTCTTCATTCAGATCACAGTATAAATTCTGAATTCTTAATTGGGAGGCACGTTCCATGTCGTATGAGCTTCTCCGGCAGTATGTTAATGAAAGCTCCAGTATCGTCTTCTTCGGCGGCGCCGGTGTCTCCACGGAAAGCGGCATCCCTGACTTCCGCAGCGTGGACGGTCTTTACAATCAGAAATACGATTATCCGCCGGAAACCATCCTGTCCCACACCTTCTTCATGAAGAAGCCGGAAGAATTCTTCCGCTTTTACAGGGATAAAATGCTTCCCCTGGAAGCGAAGCCCAACAAAGCTCACCTGAAACTGGCCCAGTGGGAAAAGGAAGGAAAACTGCTTGCCGTTGTCACCCAGAACATCGACGGCCTGCACCAGGCCGCCGGCAGCAAAAAGGTTTATGAGCTTCACGGCAGTATTCACCGGAACTACTGCACAAAGTGCGGCAAATTCTTCCCGCCGGAATATATCCGGGACAGCAGGGACGCGGTTCCTGTCTGCCCCTGCGGCGGCCGGATCAAACCGGATGTGGTTCTTTATGAGGAAGGTCTGGATAACGACGTGGTCTCCGGCGCGGTGCATGCCATCGCTCAGGCGGATCTGCTGATTGTTGCCGGTACCAGCCTTACCGTCTATCCCGCCGCGGGCCTGATCCGTTATTTCCGCGGAAAACACATCGTGCTCATCAACCGCGACGCCACGCCCATGGATTCCGAATGCGATCTGGTCATTCATGATAAAGTTGGCGAAGTCCTGTCTTCCCTTTCCTGATCAATGTTTCAGAATACTGACAGCAGCCGTTTCCGGACGGAAACGGCTGCTTCTTTGTTATTCTGCTTTTCTCAGAACTGTTATGATGTACCGGGAATGTAATATGTTAATTAATCGTTTCATTTGTATGTCATCTATGATATAATCAGATGATGTTGTATCAAAGGAGGCGGATTACTTGCCTGATTTGTCCAAGGTCACGGCGATCCTTCCGGATCTTACCGATTATGTGGTTTACGGGGCCATTGCGATTGTTACGCTGATAGGCCTTTTCAAATGTCTGATTCCCCTGTGGCGTACCACGGCCTCCCTGCGCCTGGCCATCTCCCGCCTGCAGCAGAATGCCGGAAAACAGCTGGATAAGCCCGTCTGGCAGGAAGCCCGTTTCGTCGGCCGCCGTCTGAAAGGCAGCTGGCTCCGTTTCCTGCAGAACGCGGAACAGTTGGACCGCCGCGGTCTCCCTACCAACGTGGAGGATTATATTAATGATGACACTGTCACCCACGGTCCCGGAAATGCAGGCCTGGCAGAGCTGATTCCGAATCTGCTCACTTCCCTGGGTATTCTCGGTACCTTCATGGGTCTTTCCCGCGGTCTTTCTTCCCTGAACTTTGCAGATTCTGCCCAGCTCATCCAGGGCATTCCGGATCTGTTGAGTGGCATGCGTTTTGCCTTTGGCACTTCTGTTGCCGGTATCAGCTGCAGTCTGGTCTTCAATATGCTCAACCGCATTTCCCAGGGATCCAGTTACCGCGCGATTGATGATTTTGTGACCTCCTTCACCCAGTTGGCCATGTCCCGCCCTCTGGATAACGATGTCCAGCTGATCATCCAGAACCAGGACCGTAACTTCATGCTTCAGGGTATCAATGAAACCCTGACTGACCGGCTCGTGGATAATGTGGGCCGTTCCATCTCCCATGCTCTGAATCCCGTCGCTGAATCCATGGATCGTTTCCTGGTCGGTACAACCCGGAATCAGATTGAAGGCGTCAATCATATTGTCAGCCGTTTCCTGACTGAGATGGACCGGAGCATGGGCGGTCAGTTGTCTTCCCTGGCCCAGTCCATGAGCACCCTGGAACAGAATCAGCGCCGGGCTGCACAGGCTACAGGTGAAAATCTGTCCGCTGCGGAGGGAATTATCCGCAATGCCCAGTCCCTGCAGGAAATTACTTCCCGGGCGCTGGATAAATTTGACGCCTACATGAACCAGCTCAACACCGTCAGGGAACGGGACGAAAACTTTGAACGCCGTACCGCCGATCTTCTCAATGACATGCGGAAGGAAAGCAAGGATATGGCTTCCCTGATTTCCGGACTGACAGACAAACTGAAAACGCTTCCTGCTGACGGCGAGGAAACTGATAACGGCAAACTGACCGAAATCAGCACGCTGCTGTCCGGTCTCAACGATAATGTGAAAACCGTTTCTGAAACCCTGACCCGGCTGTCCAAGGAGGCCTGATCATGGCACGTCAACGCATCCATAACCGGCGAGCCGGCCGGGGTTCTTCCGGAACCGGCGCCAGCTGGATCAGCTACTCCGATATGATGGCAGCCCTGCTGCTGATTTTCGTCCTGGTCCTGACCTACAGTCTTTATCAGTATTTTACCATGCTGGAGACCAAGACAAAGGAGCTGAATGAGCAGCAGATTGTTCTGGACCAGCAGGCCATAGACCTACAGCTGGCCAGGGATGAGCTGGACACGAAGGAAGCCCGTCTGGTGATTGTCCAGGGTGATCTGGATAATCTGAAAGTGAAACTGGAGGATCAGGAAAAGACGCTGGCTGATCTGCAGATTGTATTGTCCTCCAAGGAAGCGGATCTGGAAGCCGCCACCATTCAGCTGCAGGAACAGAAGGATCAGCTGAACGCTCAGGCCCTGCGCATCGATAACCTCATCGGTATCCGCACCACCATGATCCAGGATCTGTCCAGTTCGCTGGCCGCCGCCAATCTGAAAGCCGCGGTGGATCCGAACAGCGGCGATATCATGCTGGACAGCGCTGTCTTCTTTGAGACCGGCAGTGCGGAAATCCGCCAGGAAGGTAAAGACCTGCTGGATCGCTTCATTCCTGTTTACCTGGATGTGCTCATGCGCGATACCTATGCGGATTATCTGGGTGAAATCATCATTGAAGGCCATACGGACTCCAAGGGCTCCTATGAATCGAACCTGAAACTGAGCCAGAACCGTGCGCTGCAGGTTGCCCTTTACTGCCTGAAGATGCCTTCCCTCTCCTCCGCGCAGAAACAGCAGCTCCAGAAGATTCTCACCGCCAAAGGCCGCAGCTATGCTGATCTGATCTATGTCAACGGTGTTGAGGACTCGGAGGCTTCCCGCCGGGTTGAATTCAAATTCAGCCTGAAGGATGCGGAAATGATTGAGGAAATGAACCGGATTCTCTCCGCAAACTGATTCATGTGATGTTCCCTGTATGATCAGCACCACTCGCTGCATTCATTGTCAATGATGTATATATGAACGGGAGGCTCTGCCTTGAAACCATTTGCCATCTTTCTGATTGTTCTGGTGCTGGTCGCCGTCATCGGTGTGGGCTGGCTGTATCTGAATGCCCGCATGGACATCCGTTTTGAGTCCTGCATTGCAAATGATGGTTATACGCAGTCGGAGGTTTTCAACAAGGTCAAAGCCAGCCTGAAAAATGACACCTTTATCGGTACCCGTTTTACCGGTGAGGAGCTTGACGCTGCAGAACAGTACCAGTTCCTCACGTACACAATCCACATAAACAACCAATCCTTCCTGAAAGCGGAAGTGATTGAAATCCGAATCACCCCGATGCAGGGAGATATACTCCAGATCGGAGAAGAGACGCCTCATGATCTCCTCTCCGGCCGCCAGACAGACCTGTCTGCCACAATCCTGACCGACCGGAATATGCATTCCGTCCGGGAGGCTACCGTCACCTGGTACTTCTGGGGTATTCCCTTTACCGAGAAAATGACCCTGGGAAGATAAATCCCCTGGAAAGGAACTATCATGCTGAAGCAATTACTGTACCAGGCAGTTGACTGGATTGCGATGGTTCATGACAAAATCGGCCGGCTGAATGATCAGTTTGAGGGAACGTTATCCGATAAGCAGATGCATTTCCTCGTGATTGGCATACTGGGTATGTTGCTGATTTTTCTTATTCATCCGTTATTCCGTCATCTTTCAAAAACGAACCATGTCATGATCATCTCCTGGATTTATGTCTTTACGCTGATTCTGGTAATCACTTTCTCCATTGAGATCGGCCAGCGTCTGACCGGCACCGGAGATATGGAATTTGCCGATATTGTTTCAGGTATAGGCGGATTCATCTGTTTGTTCGCGGTTTTTGCACTGATCCGCGGTGCGGTCATCGGTGTCCTCCGCCTGATCCGCCGTCGGCAGAATTCCGTCCCGAAGCCCTGATTCGACTGTTTATAAAAGCGCAGTTCCCGTTTACGCAAGGGAACTGCGCTTTTAATATGCTTTTCAGTCTTTATCTGCGCCTGACGGGCCGCAGCACCTGATAACCGGCGCCTTCCGGACAATGCCGCTGATAATCGGGGCAGGCGTCCTCGTTCCATTCATAGCCTCTGTCTGCGGGATCAAAGCCCCAGGCCAGCTTTTCCACCGCGTCCATTACTTCCGCATTCTCTGTCATAAAGTCGAAGGACGGATAGGAAAACACCAGATAATCGCTTGCCGGTATTTCCCAGAGCTCAAAACTGTCCGGTATCGGTCCGGTATAATCCAGCGGCACACCCGTCCCGTAGAAATAGATCCTTTTCCCGTCGTCCCATTGCCATCCGGCTGTATGGGGCGTTACGACCGGATGGGCCATTTTGTCCATACTGGTCACAATACCGCATACGGTATCGCAGTCATGGTATTTCCAGAAGTCACAGTAATCCTTCGCTCTTTTTTCCCGGATTCCCAGGTATTTGTGCGCGGGAATATGTTCCACCCGGACTGCCAGTCTTGATTCTTCCATGGTTCGTATCCTCTCTTCATCATAGTCAGGAAGGAGCACATCCTTATAAATCTGCAGCCGGACCGGAACAGGTTTCCTGCGGTATGCTGCCGGTGTACATCCATACTGTTCCCGGAACGGTCTGGAAAGCGCCTCCTGGGAGGAAAAACCGTACTTCAGCGCAATATCCAGTATGCGTTCCTTTGTGTCCCTGATCTCTTCCGCTGCCCGTGCCAGCCGCCTGCCGGACGCGTATGCTTTCAGCGTCATACCGGTAACATCATGGAACAGTACGGAGCAGTACCACGGAGAATAGCCAATCTCTTCGGACAGGCTCTCCAGGACTTTGTTCCGGTCCGGATGTTCCTCGATCCAGTCGATCATCCGCTGGACCGCGCCGCACCATTCTTTCATGCGTTTTCCTCCTGCATGAATAGAATATCAGTTCTGTCCATTCTTTTTTTGATCTTTCTTGCTGTTCTGCTCATGTCGGTGGCCTCTTCCCTTATTCCAGCTGAATCAGTCTCATCAGCAGGTGCGCGATTTCAGCCGGAGCTTCCCGCTGCTCCTTGTTCACCCACATGGAAATGATTCTGTACGCACCGTAGGTGATAAAATGAAAAAGATATTCCTGCATCGGACCGTCTTCCTGTCCGCTGCACCGCGTCAGCACCGTTTCCCTTAGTTCAGGAAGGGAAAACAGTTTCTGCGGAAACAGCGAATCTACATTGTTGTTGATAATCAGCCGTCCGAATTCCAGATGGTTCTCCATATATTCGCAGGCCGTTTCAATAATCCTCACCGGATCCTCCGCGTATTCCCGGATTGTACTGGAAAGGAACTCCAGCAGGTCATTCTCCATATCCGTAAGCAGGTCAAACTGACTGCCGTAATACTTATAGAAAGTAGTGCGGTTGATATCCGCCCGTTGGCACAGTTCCCGGATGGAAACATGATAGATGTCCGTTTCGCGCAGCATTTCCGTCAGTGCATCCTTGAGCATCCGCCTGGTCATAGTGATCCGGCGGTCTTCTTTTTTCTCCATGCGTTTCATCCTTTCCCGGGCCGTAACTCAACACTTGGACTCCGGATGTTGAGAAACAATCCAAACGCATATAAACTGTCGGTTGTTTTATCAACATCTGTTGTTTATAATTTTATTGAGAGTATAGGACTCTGTCAAGCGGGTACAAAGAAACTCCCGCAGTAAAGGAAAAACGGGAGGATATCTTGCTATGAAAAAAACAGCTTCGTTTCTTGTGGAGAAAAGGAAAATCCTTTTCTGCCTGTTCCTGGCTCTGGCAGCATCTTCCCTGCTGCTCATGGGGCATGTCAGGATTAATTATGACCTCACAAAATACCTTTCCGCGGATTCCCGCATGAAGCAGGGGATACGTCTGATGGACAGTGAATTCGGTTCTTCATCTGCGTCTCAGCTTCGGATCATGTTCCCGGATCTTTCTGAAGATGAAAAACCTCAGATACTGGAGGATCTCGCCGTCCTGGATCCGGCTGTCAGCGTCTCCTGGGAGCCCGGGGAAAAGTATAATCGCGATGGTTATACCCTTTATGAAATCACAACAGAATATGACAGCCACTCGAAGGAGGCGTCTGACCTTTTCCGTACCGTTCATAACCTGTATGACAGCCGCGCTGTTGCTACAGGCGGAAGTATTCATGAAGCCAACATGCCCATGCTTCCGTTGTATGTCATGATCATTGCGGTGGGACTGGTGCTTCTGCTCCTGCTGCTCATGTGCAGTTCCTGGTTTGAGCCGGTGGTTTTCATGGTGAACATCGGCATTGCCGTTGCCATCAATCTGGGCACCAATATCGTTTTTCCTGACATTTCTGAATACACAAACTCCATCGTCGGCATCCTTCAGCTGGTTCTGTCCATGGACTACTCCATTATACTGCTGAACCGGTATACCCAGGAAAAGGAAATACAGCCGGATAATCTCTCCGCTATGAAAGCAGCTCTTGCCGCAGCTTTCCCTGCCGTTGCCGGCAGTTCGCTGACCACCTTTGCCGGACTGCTCTGTCTGGGTTTCATGAGCTTCAAACTCGGAGCGGATATGGGCTTTGCGCTGGCAAAAAGTGTGATTGTCAGTCTGGTTTGCATCTTCACCGTTCTTCCTTCCCTGATTCTCATCAGTGACAGATGGATTGTGAAAACCCGTAAAAAGGCTCTTCATATTCCGGTTTCAGGCTGTGCCCGCTTCGGGTATCGCCGCAGATTTGTCCTGCTGATTGTGTTCCTGTTACTGTTTGCCGGAGCCTTTATTCTGAAAAGCAATACAAAAATCCTCTATATGCTTCAGACCAATAACACAGTGGAGAAAGTCTTTGAAGAATCTCATTCCCTGGTGCTGCTCTATGAATCAAAGGACAGAGAAAAGATTTCCGAGGTCCTGGCCCCTCTGGAGAAGGATGATCACGTAACAGAAATCACCAGCTATGCCGGCACCCTCGGCAAAGCTTACCGGGCAGAGGAAATCACCGCGATGTTCAGCGGTGAAAACGCCCCGGATCCTTCCCTCATCCGATTGGTTTATACCGATAGATTTGCTGATCTGGAGGACAAATCCGTTATGTCCCTGTTCATGGCTTCCCGCACCGCATATGATGACAGCTGGACCATGACTCCTGCCGAACTGATCGCCTGGCTTCAGGACCACATTCTGGATGATCCCCGCTTTTCGGCAATGATTCCGGCTGAAACCCGTCAGATGATTACTGACGCTGATCATCTGATCCGAGAAAATGCGGCGAGGCTGGAAGGAGAACACTATGGCCGCGTCCTCCTCACCACCGTCTATCCCGAGGATTCTGATGAAACCAGGGCTTTCATCCGTTCTCTGGAGGACAGATGCGGCAATGTTCTGGAGGGAGAAAGCTGGCTGATCGGAACCTCTGTCATGAATCTGGAAATGTCCCGGACCTTTGATGCGGAGATGAACCGTATTACCCTGATCTCCGCCCTGGCTATCTTTCTCGTTATCGCGCTTACCTTCCGTTCCCTCGTCATCCCTCTGATTCTGGTTTTAACTGTTCAGTGCGGTATTTACCTGACCATGGCTTTCATCGGGCTGAGCGGCGGTGCCATGTACTATCTGGCTATTCTGATCGTACAGTGCATCCTTATGGGCGCTGCTGTTGACTATGCTATCCTCTATACCTCCTATTACCGGGATCTTCGCCGCGAGTCAGACTGCTGTTCATCGATATGCAATGCCTATAACGGCTCCCTGCATACAATCCTTACCTCCGCGTCCATCATGATCGTTGCTGCAGGAATTCTGGGCTTTGTCTTTGCCAATCCGGCCATCGGTGAAATCTGCCTCACCATTTCCCGCGGCGCCATTTCCACTACGCTTCTGATTGTCTTCGTCCTGCCCGGCGTTCTTGCTGCCCTGGATCGTTTCATCATCCCCCGGAAATAGCCAGAAAGCCCCTCAGGCTTATGCTGAAGGGCTTTTCTCTCTGACACATGCGCCGCAGCAAAAACTTCCATTCTGCTGCCGGCAGATTTGTTCTCGCAAAAAAGCCCTTCCGCAATCGCGGAAGGACTCTTTTTGCAACATTGCCCCAGGGAGCCGATGCCCTCGTTTTTTCACCCGCTCTGTAAAGCAGGCTGGTGCCCTGCCGATCGAATCTGCCGTCCCCTGGCGTACAAGACGGGGGCATGACATATCGTTCTATGGACCCGGGCTCCATTTTGTGAAATGTGGGGAAAACCGAAAGGCTGTCGCGAACCCCAGGATGTCTGTCATTATTATATCCGCCGCAGGTTCCTCCGTCAAGTGAAACCGTTCATTCCGAATGCTTAATTCTGAACAAGTCTCTCACGGATTGCCGCAAGGAACTGCTTGCTGTTGACCGCCTGTGCTTCTCCTTCATACAGCAGTGCCAGATCCTTTGTCATGATTCCGCTGTTGATGGTATCAAGCGTGGCGTTCTCCAGTCTGTCCGCAAACGCCTGCAGTTCGGGAAGGTTGTCCAGCTCGCCGCGTTTGCGCAGCGCGCCGCTCCAGGCAAAGATTGTTGCCACGGGATTGGTGCTGGTTTCCTCACCCTTCAGGTAGCGGTAATAGTGCCGGGTGACGGTTCCGTGAGCCGCTTCATATTCGAACTGGCCGTTCGGACTCACCAGCACGGAAGTCATCATGGCAAGGGACCCGAACGCAGTGGCAATCATATCGCTCATTACGTCGCCGTCGTAGTTTTTGCAGGCCCAGATAAAGCCGCCTTCAGAGCGGACCACCCGTGCCACGGCGTCATCGATCAGGGTGTAGAAATAGGTAATGCCCGCTTTTTCAAAAGCTTCTTTGTACTGGTTCTCGTACAGTTCCGCGAAGATATCCTTGAACCGGTGATCGTATGTCTTGCTGATCGTGTCCTTGGTGGAGAACCACAGGTCCTGTTTCACGCTCAGCGCATACTGGAAGCAGCTGTGGGCAAAGGAGGTAATGGATGCGTCCAGATTGTGCAGTCCCTGGATCACGCCGGGGCCTTTGAATTCAAATACTGTCTGTCGGATTTCTTTTCCGTCCGTTCCGGTAAACACAAGCTCCGCCTTGCCGGCGCCGGGTACCCGGATTTCCGTATTCTTGTACACATCTCCGTATGCATGACGGGCGATGGTGATCGGCTTTTTCCAGGTACGGACTGTGGGATGCACACCGTTTACCTGGATCGGCGCCCGGAAGACGGTACCGTCCAGTATGGCACGGATCGTTCCGTTGGGGCTTTTCCACATTTCCTTCAGGTTGTATTCCTCCACCCGCTGGGCATTGGGTGTAATGGTTGCGCACTTCACAGCCACGCCGTATTTCAGCGTTGCCTTCGCGCTGTCCACTGTGACCTGGTCATTGGTCTCATCCCGGTGTTTCAGTCCCAGGTCATAATATTCTGTTTTCAGGTCCACAAAGGGCTCCAGCAGCTGTTCCTTTATCTCAGCCCAGAGAATCCGGGTCATTTCATCCCCGTCCATCTCCACCAGCGGCGTTTTCATCTGAATCTTGCTCATCTGTGCATCTCCTTTATCTGCTATGCTGTCACATTCGGCTCTTCGGGGATCATTCTGCGGAATTCATTCTGAATGAGCTGTCCCTCACGCTTCATCCCCTCGGGATGACAAAAGAATCTCCCCGGATGAAGATTGTATCCCTTCATCCGGGGAGAAACAAGCGAAGTTTGAAAAAACAACACAGAAAAGACAGGAATCCTTACGGTCCGGCCCAGCCATCCTCGCCCGCGGCCGAATCCGGTTCAGGCGTCGGGGTGGCGAAATATTCGATGTGCGTGAAACTGTTCTTTTCGTCATTCGCGAAGGATGATTCAGGGATGGTTTCCCCGTTTTCATCTGTATACTTCCGGGTATTATCCTCCATGGAATTGGAATCTGTCATGACCCCTTTTTCAATGCCCCAGTACTCAGCGATCGGGAAAATAACCATCAGCTCGATCCAGTCTACCCGCGGGTCTTCCTTGTACTGGTTCGGATAATAGGAATAGTAAGTCTGGGGCCGTTCCCCGTTCAGGATCGATGTTTCCCGGTCCTCATAGATGTTATATTCAAAGTCTTCAAAGGAAGTATTCGGATCATTCAATGCTTTCTGCAGCCGTTGTGTCGGCACCTTGATTGCGTCCGCCTGGGTCATGGTTTTCGGATTCAGCGCCCTGATAAAGGCTGCCGCGATCCGCGGGAAACGCTGCATGTTGTTGCTGTCCACCCGGACCAGCATATACCAGAGCTGATCATAGTACAGGTGTACCGTTACGGTCACGCCTTCCGGTATATATGTTTCTTCCGTAACCGTTATTCCCATTTCAACAATGGAATTCGCCTGGTCAAAAATCTTGTTGATCGGCAGCTCGCCGCTCTCCTCAAGAAACGCGTTCACATTCTCCATGTAGGTCTTCAGCATCTTCTGAGCCGGGGTTTTATCCCTCAGTTTCAGTTCCGCCAGGCTGCCTCCGGCAGGCAGCGCCAGCAGAATCGCCAGAAGCAGCAGAGCAATCCGTTTTACCATTCTTTTTCTTTGTCCTCAATCATTTTTTTCTTGATCTCCACGCACTTGCAGATCAGTTCAACGCAGCCTTCAATTCCCAGCGTACCCGTGTCCACGCACAGGTCATAGTTATTCACGTCGCCCCAGGTTCCTGTGGCATAATAGTTGTAGTAGGAAGCGCGCTGTTTATCCGCCTTGCGCAGGATTTCCTCAGCCTTTACCGGATCCGCTCCGTTATACTTGATCACCCGCTGGATCCGGTCCTCCGTTTTGGCTTTCACAAAAACGTTCAGTACGTTTTCATGATCCCGCAGCACATAATCCGCGCAGCGTCCCACAATAACGCAGGGACCTTCATCCGCAAGCCTGCGGATTGTGTCAAACTGGGCCAGGAAAATTTTATGGTTCAGCGGCATGTCCATATACATGGTTCCCGGTTCGCCCCGGGTCTGTGCGCCGCTGATCAGGGAGAAGAGCAGATTCTTGCCCTGCTTTTCATCATAGCTTTCCAGCAGTTCCTGACAGATGCCGCTGTCCCGGGATGCCTCCGCCAGAAGCTCCTTGTCGTAGAAAGGGATATCCAGCTTTTCGGCCAGCAGCTTGGCCACATAGCGGCCGCCGGATCCGTACTGTCTCCCTACGGTAATGATCGGCTGATACTTCATTAAAGCTCCCTTCCTTTCTTCTGTCTTTATCATCGTGCCGGAACACATTTTTCTGTCCTCTTTTTCTTTATTCGCCCTCTGTCACGGGTTCTCCTGCTTTCCGCCATGCTCTCACTTGTCTTTGCCCTCATTCCGTGGTATCCTTCATGTTGTTGATTAAAACTCAAAGTAATTCTGAATTCAGAGTTATCAGAAACGGAGTTCGCATGAAAACCCCCATTAATTCCGGAACATTACGTCAGCATCTTACCTACAGCTGGTGGAAGTATCTTCTGATCGCCGTCATTGCCTTCGGTCTGGTGGATCTGCTCTATACCGTTACTGCCTACCATGCCCCGCGGGATAAGACTGTCGGTCTTTATGTCTACGGTTATGTGAATGAAACAGAACTGACTCCCTACCTGGACAACATCCGCCAGACGGAAATGCCCGATATGGAGGAAGTGAACGGCCTGGCCCTCACCATAGACGACACCTATGGCCCGATGCAGCTGATGACCTATCTGGCTGCCGGTGAGGGGGATATCTATCTCCTTCCCCGCGAGCAGTTCCTGAACAACGCCATGAGCGGCTCCCTGCTTCCCCTGGAAAATGACGCAGAGCTTCTGGCCCTGTTTGACAGCCGGAACATCAGTCTGCAGAGCGGCTGGCGCAGGGATACAGAAACCGGGGAAACTCATCTTTACGGCATTCCGCTGGATAAGCTCCCCGGTCTCGGTCATTATGTCTATGCACAGGATGGATATCTGTCTGTGATCATTTCAGGCGGCAATAAGGATAACGCGCTCAAACTTCTCCGGATCCTCTGCCGCGACGGTCTCCCGCAGTCTGACGGGCAGTCCTGATCATCAGCCTCTGATTCCCGCGGTCAGTTTGTCGGCCAGCTCCTTCTCCTGCTCGCTGAAGCGTTTGGAGGGATCATACCATACGGGAGCGGCTACTTTGAAAAGATGATTTTTATAATCCACGTGGACAGGATACATTTTCAGCGCTCTGCCGCTGGCCTTGTACCACAGCTGTCCCAGTCGCAGCCACCCGGTGTTGATCCGGCGGTGGCTGTTTTTTCCGGGTCCGGGAACTTCCGGGAACAGCAGCAGGTAATGATCCTTCTGCAGTAAGCGTACGCTCTGGCGCAATGTCAGCATAATCCGCTGATCACGGTATACCGGGATATGCGGAACACTGCGAAGCATGGGCGGCATAAATACCGACGCTATATAGGGCACAGTCACGTTCAGCAGCGGAGCGAAAAAGCTGTCCGGTTTCCACCAGTAGTCCTTCCGGACGTATCCGGGAACCTCCTTCGGATTCAGCATCTCAGCATTCACCCAGGGATGAATTTTATCCCTCATCGGGAATTTGGCGCACATATCCACCGGTCCGCTGGAACCGGCATGATTCACCACAAATACGCAGGGTCCGTCCTCAAAAGGGACTTCCCATTCCGTTTTCATCCTGTGACTGAAGAGTCTGACTGTGGCTCCCGCCAGTTTATAAAACCGCTTGCCCATTCTTTCTCCTCCATCTGCTGTTATGTCATCCTGAGCGAAGCTGAGGATGACATAACAGAAAAGATTATGATTGATTATGCGAAACGACAGGCTTCTTTTACATAATTCGGTATCCACCGTGCAGATACCTTTAATTCCGATGAAAAACAGAAGGATCTTTTGCATCCGGCTATGCCGGATGTTTTATTTCCATTTCAGGCGTCAGTTGGACCGGGAATAGTTGGGGGCTTCCTTCGTGATGGAAATATCGTGCGGGTGGCTTTCCGCCAGTCCGGCGTTGGTGATCTTGATGAACTGGCTGTTTTTCCGCAGGTCGTCAATCGTCTTCGTTCCACAGTAACCCATGCCGGCGCGCAGGCCGCCCACCATCTGGAAGATGGTATCCGCCAGCGTTCCCTTGTAAGGCACGCGTCCTTCCACGCCTTCGGGAACCAGTTTTTTCTGGCCTTCCTGGAAATAGCGGTCCTTGGAACCCACAGACATGGCTGCCAGGCTGCCCATACCGCGGTATACCTTGAAAGAACGTCCCTGATAGATTTCCATAGCTCCGGGGCTTTCCTCCGTACCGGCCAGCAGGCTGCCCAGCATCACGCAGCTGCCGCCCGCCGCCAGGGCTTTGGCAATATCGCCGGAGTACTTGATACCGCCGTCCGCAATCACGCGTACGCCGTATTTGTCTGCTTCCTCGGCACAGTCGGAAATGGCTGTAATCTGCGGCACACCAATACCGGCAACCACGCGCGTGGTGCAAATGGACCCGGGGCCGATACCGACCTTCACGCAGTCCACACCGGCGGAAATCAGGTCATGGGTTGCTGCGGCCGTAGCCACATTGCCGGCAAACAGGGTAATATCCGGATATTTATTACGGATTTTTTCCACCTGTCTGAGCACGCCCAGGCTGTGTCCGTGGGCTGTATCGATATTGATCACGTCCACCTTGGCGGCCAGCAGGGCGTCAATCCGTTCAAAAACATCGTTCGTAACGCCTACCGCGGCGCCGCACAGCAGCCGTCCGTTTTCATCCTTGGCGCTGTTGGGATATTTGCTTGTCTTCTCAATATCCTTGATCGTGATCAGGCCGCGCAGCATGCCGTTTTTATCTACGATCGGGAGCTTTTCGATCCGGTGGGAGGCCAGGATCTTTTTGGCTTCTTCCAGGGTTGTGCCTTCGGGAGCGGTAATCAGGTTTTCGCTGGTCATCACTTCCCCGATGGGGCGGCTGTAATCTGTTTCAAACCGGAGATCCCGGTTGGTCAGAATACCGACCAGCTTTCCCTCGCGGGTAATCGGAACGCCGCTGATCCGGTAACGGCTCATCAGCTCTTCCGCGTCAGAGATCAGATTTTCGGGACTCAGATAAAAAGGATCGGTAATCACGCCGTGTTCACTGCGTTTGACCTTGTCAACCTGGGCTGCCTGTTCCTCAATCGTCATGTTTTTATGGATGATTCCCAGACCGCCTTCCCGTGCCATTGCGATCGCCATACGGCTGTCCGTCACGGTATCCATGGCGGCACTCAGCATCGGAATATTCAGCTTAATGTTCTTTGCCAGCTGGATGGAAAGATCCACATCCCTGGGCAGTACTTCGCTCTTCGCCGGTACAAGCAGTATGTCGTCAAAAGTCAACCCTTCCCTGATTTTATCCTGCAGCATCCCTAGCATCCTCCCTCCGTATAATTAAAGTGTATTTTATCAAAAATATTGCTCCTCTGTCAATTATTGTCCCGGTGTTTTTCCTCTGATTGTTTCTGTTTTCGATCCGGTATAAAAAGCATCCGCCCCGTGCCGGACAAACGGCGCGGGGCGGTCATTTTCCCTTTTGACTGGATGCGGTTTTGAAGGCGGTCAGTTTCCTGCCGTAATGCAGCGGATATTATTCTTCTCACAGAACTGCTTCGCGTAGGATCCCTCTCCGACCGTGCAGATCAGTTTCTCGCATCTGTTGAACGAATTCATTTCGATGACGCTTACGCTGTCGGGGATAACTAAACTGGCCAGGCTTTTGCAGCCGTCAAAGGCGTTAGATCCTATTTTTGTTACGGTACCTGGAATATTGACTTCCTTCAGCTTTTCGCTGTAGGCAAATGTGTTCGATTCAATCTCCTTCAGTCCCTCGGGAAGCCGGACTTTCGTCAGGTTCTTACAGTCGCAGAATGCCAGGCTGCCGATATAGGTCACACCGTCCGGAATAATGACTTCCTTCAGATTCTTATTGCCATGGAATGCCATACGTGATATTTTTTCAATTCCTTCAGGAATTTCATAAACTCCCTTTATTCCGCCGGCACAGCAGAGCAGCTCCCGTGCTTCTTTCAGAATCAGCGCTCCGTTCCGGAATTCATATACAGGATGATCCGGATCAAGCTCGATGGATTCCAGGCTGAAACACCAGTCAAATGCACCTTCGCCGATCTTTGTCACACTGTTCGGAATCCTGATTTTCTTCAGTTTGCTGCAGGAATTGAACGCCTGTACATCCACTATCGTAACACTTCCGGGAATATAGACATCTGTCAGGCTGGAGCAATTCTCAAATGCGCTGTGTCCGATTGCGGTTACACTGTCCGGAATAATGACCGAGCGCAGTTTGTTGTATGAGAAGGCACAGGTTCCAATTCTTTTGATTCCCCAGGGGATTTCATAATCCGGCCCTTTTACCCCCGCAACATAAAGCAGTGTCATATCGTCTTTCCTGATCAGCGCTCCGTTATTAAACGCCAGTGCCGGATGCTCTCTGGAAATCCGGATATCTTTCATCTTCATGCAATATGAAAAAACGCCTTCTCCAAAGGACTTCACACTGTCCGGTATCGTGACCGATGTCAGATTGTAACACCAGCCGAACGCATAATTGCCGACAGATGTCACGCCTTCCGGAATAACAACATCTTTCAGCTTCAGGCATCCGCTGAATGCGTCGTTTGCAATCGATGATACTGCATGTCCGTCCAGCTCTGCGGGAATCACCTGATCCGCACACTCTTCGCTTACATGTGTAATCTCAACGGTTCCGTCCGCCAGAATCCTGTATTCATAAGGTCCCTGAGCTGTCGCCTGTGAAGCGGACATCATTCCGCCGCATACCAGCATGATTGCCAGCACAACAACAAGCAGTTTTTTCATTTTGATATCTTCCCCTCTCTTTGTCGGATACAGCGGTCTTCTTCACTCCATATCCGTCCTCTGTTTTCATTGTATCATGAAATCGCTGCCGGCAGTGTAACAATGGTGTAACATTTTTTCATGTTTGCAGCCTTTTGCGATCTCCTGTTTCCTGAAAGTATGCTATAATCATCTCCGTTCTGTATATTATCCTTTCCAAGGAGACACTGTTATGGAAAAAGATTCCCGCAGGCTGAACGAGCCGCCGAAGCGTTCCATTCTGGAAGAGATCGGCAATGCCGTCACCCATGGTGTCGGCGCTCTTTGTGCCGTCGCCGGTCTGGTCCTGCTGATCCTGAAATCACATACATCCACTGGGCTGTTCTGCTCAATCGTCTACGGCTTCTGCCTGATCATGATGTTCCTCATGAGCTGCCTGTATCATTCCTTCCGCTGGGGATCCACCGTCAAACGGGTCTGGCGGCGTTTCGACTATATCTCCATTTACCTGCTCATCGGCGGCACCTTCACGCCCATGTGGCTGCTCTTCTGGGGCGGCCGGCTGGGCACCATTCTCTGCTGTGTCCAGTGGGCGGTTATTATTACCGGCATTGTTTTTGTCGCTGTTTTCGGTCCCGGCCGTCCCAAAGCGCTTCATATTACCCTGTTCATCGTGCTTGGCTGGTGCGGTCTGATTTTCCTGCCCCGGATGCTTCGGGAAAACCCGGCGCTGTTCCTGTTCACGCTCATCGGCGGTGTGATCTACACCGTAGGTATCATCCCCTTTGCGATGAAAAAGAAAGGCGCCCATTTCCTCTGGCATTTCTTTGTTTTCTTCGGTGCGGTGGTTCACTGGTTCGGTATTTACTTTTTCCTGTATTGATATATAAGCACAATATTTTTGTGCTTTTCTGTTGATAATTTCATTTTATTGTGCTATTATCCAGATGGATAATTCATATTTCATACCTTTGGTTTGTTTTCCGGCAAACCAATAATTATGAATTCTGAATTATGAATTCTGAATTGAAAGATGGGATGCCTGTGTCCGATCGTCTGTACGTCAAGGTCACTTCTGACTTTGATTCCACCGGTTATATGCAGCCCCGCGCCATCCTCTGGCCGGACGGACGTCATTTCACAATTGATGAGGTTCGTGCTTTCCGTCCCGCTGGCGGCAGTCCCCTGCTGGACTGCTATACCGTCATCATCCACGGGCAGGAGCGCCGTCTCTTCTTTGAGCGCTCCGGTGACCGTCTGGGAAGCCGTCTGGGCAGGTGGTACGTCGAAGCCTGAAGCCATTTTCTGTTCAGGCTCAATCTTTCCGTCATAATACATTATGAATTGTGAATTATGAATTGTGAATCAAACCGTGTTTTTATCGCCATAGACCTTAAGAGTTTCTATGCCTCTGTTGAGTGTGCTGCCCGGAATCTGGACGCACTGTCCACAAACCTTGTTGTTGCGGATGCCACCCGTACGGAGAAGACGATCTGTCTGGCCGTTACCCCCAGCCTCAAGGCCTATGATATTGCCGGCCGTGCCCGTTTGTTTGAAGTCGTTCAGCGTGTTAAAGAGATCAACGCTGATCGTCTGCGCAATGCCATCCGTCTGGGGAAAGCCGTACGCGGCCCGGACGGGAAATACGGCTTCTCCGGCAAATCCGCTGACGTCAGGGAACTGGCTGCGGATCCTTCCCTGCAGCTGGACTATATCGTCGCCCCGCCGCGGATGAAGCTCTATGAGCAGGTCAGTACCAAAGTCTTTTCCATCTATATGAAATATATCAGTGATGAAGATATCCACGTCTATTCCGTGGATGAATGTTTCATGGATGTCACCGGCTATCTGAAAACCTACGGCATGACTGCCCATGAGCTGGCCATGACCATGATCCGGGACGTGCTTTACAACACCGGCATCACCGCCACAGCCGGCATCGGCACCAACATGTACCTGGCCAAAATCGCCATGGATATCGTGGCCAAGCGTGTACCGGCAGACCGGGACGGGGTCCGTATCGCGGAGCTGGATGAAATGCGCTTCCGGGAGCTCCTCTGGTGCCACCGTCCCCTGCGGGATTTCTGGCGGATCGGTTTCGGCCTTGCCCGCCGTCTGGAAAAACTGGGCTGTTATACCATGGGAGATATCGCGCGTCTCAGTCTGACGGATGAACGTCTGCTCTATAAAGCCTTCGGTATCAACGCGGAGCTGATCATTGATCATGCCTGGGGTTGGGAACCGACCCGGATTTCGGACATCAAATCCTACCGGCCCGTTTCCAGCAGTCTCAGCAGCGGCCAGGTACTTTCCGAAGCCTGTAACGCCTCCAAAGGCCGTCTGCTGGTCCGGGAGATGACCGATCTGCTGACCCTGGATCTGGTAAAAAAAGGGCTGGTTACCCGGAAAATAGAGCTCACTGTCTGCTATGACCGGGAAAGTCTCATTCTGGCGCAGCAGGGGCCTACCCTGCCGCAGTCGCTCTTCCGCATTGCTTCCACCGGAGACATCTACAACGGGCCGATCTCCGCTGATCCCTACGGCCGGATTACCCCGAAGTATGCCCACGGCACCGGCAGTCTGGAGCGCTGGACCAGCAGCACCCGGCGCATTTCAGACGCCATGATGGAGCTGTATGACCGGATCGTTCACCCGGATCTGCTGGTCCGCCGGATCTACGTCGTGGCCGTCGGTCTCCTCCGGGAGGAGGACATTCCGGAGGAAGCCCCCCTCCAGCTGGACCTCTTCACGGATTATGAATCCCTTTCCCGTCAGATGGAAGAGGATGCAGCTGCGGACGCAAGGGAAAAACGCCTGCAGGAAGCGGCCCTGGATATTCAGGAGCGCTTCGGCAAAAACGCCATGCTTAAGGGCATTAATCTGGCAGAAGGCGCCATGACGGTCAAACGCAACGGCCAGGTTGGCGGCCACCGCGCGTGAGACGGTTCTCCTGCTCTTTTACGTTCCTTTGTCACCATATACTTTCTGACCGCCGTAATGAGTTGTGAATGATGAATTGCGAATCGAATTCCGATCCCCTGATCGTTTATGCGGACATTATTTCCCTGCCTCACCATCAGTCTGCTTCCCGCCCTCATATGAGCCTGCATGACCGCGCCGCTCAGTTTGCCCCCTTTGCGGCCCTCTCCGGCTATGAGGAAATGGTGGATGAGGAAGCCCGGCTGACGGACCGGGAGATTTCCCTTGGGGATTCAGATCTGGATCTGCTGGACCGTCAGTTCCGCCGCCTGTCGGAAATGCTGTCCGGCGGACAGCTTCCGCGGGTGACCCTGCTGGTTTTCATTCCCGACCCGCGCAAGGCCGGCGGCCGTTATGAAACCGTAACCGGCCGCGTCCGCAGGCTGGAGCCGGCCGAAAAAAAGCTTTTCCTGCTCGACGATGCCGTCCCGCCCCGTCAGCGCTGTCTGGAAATGGACAGGATCCTTGATTTATCCTTCGAATAAACGCCCCGGGAGGGCTCCGTTCTGTGCTCCGTCAGGCCTTGCGGGAAAGCGCTCCCTGTCCGATTTTCCTTGACTTTCAGCCCTTTCTGTGTTTTGATAATGTCAATACATTTTGCAGGAGGACAATTGAATGATTCTGTTAGTGATTGATATGCAGAAAGCTCTGATTGATGACGAGCTTTACGCCTTTGACACCTTTATGGAAAGAACCGCCCGGCTGATTGACGCTGCCCGGAAAAACAACGTGGAAGTGATTTACGTGCAGCATGACGCCGGTGCCGGCAGCGGGTTCTCCGTCGGGGATGAGGCCTTTGAAATTGCCGAAGAGGTTGCTCCCCGTGAAGGTGAAAAAGTCTTCATCAAAACCATCAACAGCTGCTTCGGCAACAAGGATTTCAAAGAATATATGGAGCAGCTAGACGACAAGCGCGTGATGATCATTGGTCTCCAGACCAATTACTGCATTGACGCCACCGTGAAATCCGCGTTTGAAAGAGGCTTTGAGGTTATCATCCCGGAAGGCACCAATTCCACCTTCAACAATGACTACATGACCGGGGAAACCACGGTGAAGTACTACAACGAGGATGTCTGGGAAGAAATCGTCGAAAGCGTCACAATGGAAGAAGCCATCGAAATGATGGGCAGATAAGCAACAGGCGGGGCTGAGCCCCGCCTGTTCCTGTCAGCGCAGGAACGCGTCTTCGGACGCGTTCTATTTTTATTTCAGGTCAATCCAGTATCTTCCCACCCTCACATGATGTTTCGGAGACATCACGTAGGTTTCCAGAATGCCTCCGTTCGCGGTAATGGCTTTCACGCTGCCCGTATTCTCATCCCCTGCAGTCAGCAGTACCCGGTCCAGTCCGATGCTTTTGCAGTACGGCAATACGTCCCGGAGCATCTGCGTAGCGATCCCTTTTCTCCTTTCCGACGGTCGCACGGAATAGCCGATATGGCCGCCCCATGTTTCTGCCGGTTCCTCCGGTCTGTGCCGGATCCCGATCACGCCGGCAATGCTTTCATCTGACCTGCGCACATAAAGAAACTGGGTATAATTTTCTTTGCTTTCTTCCAGATCCCGGAGCCATTCTGCCGGGTCCCGGCTTTCCGCAAGGCCTCGCGCTCCGTGAAGCCAGTCCGGACAGTCCGCAAATGCTGCTTTATAATCCGAAATCTGTCTGCTGTACGCCGCTGTCGGCCTTACCAGCATGTATGCGGTTTTATCATCAATCTGTGAATAAACGGCTTCATATTCTGTGTCCGCAACCGGCTTTTCCGGCGTCCAGAAAGCGTATAGTTTCCGCAGTCCTTCAGACTTTCCAAACATCCTTTCCGTTTGTTCATAAGCGTAGTTGTTTGCGTCTGTCTCATGGGGCTGACCAAGATACAGCACTGAAAACCGTTCTTCTCCGCCTTCCAGTTCACACCCGGCGTAATCGTCACCGATCCGCTTAAAGCATACGCCGTTATACTGGATCACGTACTGAAGGCTTTTCCGGATCAACTCCGGGAACCGGTCCGGGCACAGGTACTGGGCTGCGTGCCGCAGTTCATGGAACAGATAAAAGGCCTTCTCAAAATCCGGCCTGCCTTCCAGGCCTTTCCTGTTGATATAAACCGTTCTCTGCCCATCGTCAAACATTCCGTTGGCATTTTCATACCCTTCGGGCATATCAAAACACAGGTTCAGTTCCAACCCGTTCTCTTTGCAACAGGTATCAAAATATCTTTGATAATCAAACATCTCTCTGTTCCCGATCATTTTGCTTCCGGTCAATAATGCTGAATCCCGAAATCAGGAGTAGTACAGGCACAGCATCGTAATATCGTCGAACTGCGGTGCTTCGCCCACAAAACCGTCCAGATCCGTCTTCACCGCTTCACACGCTTCCCTGCATCCGTCCATCCCCGTGCTGAAGGATGCTGTCAGCGTCCGGATAAGTCTGTCATTTCCGTAGAGCTGGTTATCCGCATCCGTTGCCTCGGTCACCCCGTCCGTGTAAAGGAACAGGAGATCGCCCGGCTGAAGCTGCAGCGTCTGCTCCCGGTACCGGATTCCTTCCATGGCCGCCAGCGTCAGGTTCGCTTTCTGTTCAATGAAGGATGCTTTCCCGTTCCGGATCAGCACCGGCGGATTATGGCCCGCGTTCACAAAGCGAACCAGACCCGTGTCTGTTTCCAGAAAACCCATCCATGCCGTAATAAACATCTCAGCTTCATTGCCTTCGCACAGCTTGTTATTGGCATTGATGAACACTTCTGTCGGGTGATCCCCTCGTTCGGCGTAATCCCGTATTACGGTTTTGCCAGTCATCATGAACATGGCTGCCGGTATACCCTTACCGGAAACATCCGCCACAAGGAAAGCCAGCTTCCTTTCGTCCAGCAGATAGAAATCATAAAAATCTCCGCCCACCTCTTTGGCGGTGTTCATTGTTGCGTACAGACTGAAGTCTGTTCTGTCCGGATAGGGCGGAAATACGGACGGAAGCGCTGACTGCTGAATACTCTTGGCAAACGCCAGTTCTTCGTCAATCCTGGCCGCGGCGGCGGAAATATACTGTTTCAGCGTACTGACCGTAGCATTGATATCATCCGACAGGGTGGAAAATTCCGTGTTGGAACGCACATCAACCGTCTCATCCAGATCCCCTTGTGTGATCTTGGACAGGGAGCAGTTGACCCGGTTGATATTGTTGACCACCAGTTTGCGGACCAGCATGAAAATCACAATGAACAACGTCACAAATACCAGGACTTCCAGGATCGCCGTCAGCCTGACAGAGGTGTTTCTCTGCAGCAGAATTTCATTTTCCGGCAAAACCGCCACCAGGTAATATCCTTCCGTAAACACATACATACAGGAGCAGGGCTCGTCATACACATTGGTCCGGAATACGGTCTGTTCCGGCATGGTTTCCCGGTCGATCAAGATACCGGTCACAAACAGATTCTGTCCCTCATTGTGATTCCGGTCACTGACAATATTCCAGTCTTCATCGGCAATGATAATGCCGCCTTCCTGTCCCACATGACGGTTGCGGGCCGCGCCGATCACCAGATGGTCAATATCCCGCTGAAAGCGTTCCGCGTCATAGGCCACCTGTACGAAGCCGCCCTGTTTCAGTTTGACAGCTGCGTATTTGCGCAGCAACTCAGGATCATAGGTTGTTGGCTGATAACTCTGGACATGCTCCGTTTCCGTACTGTCCAGCAGGCAGAGAAACTCAGCGGACTGTTCCCCGCTCCGCATATCATAGTTCAGGAATGCGGCATGTGTGGTTCCTGTAATAATCCCGTCATGATTGATGATGTTAATCTCCGCAACATTATGCCAGTTCATGAGCGAAGAAAGTCCCACTTCATTCACCGGTGCCCCTTTGTCAATTTCATGGGCAATGGCTCTTGTCAGTGCCAGCAGATTCGCGTCAGAAGCGTCAATAACATCCTGCCGCACATCCTTGATGTTCAGCCGCAGCAGGTTGGCCGCACTGTGCTGGGACAGGCGCGTCTGCAGCGTCCATGAAAATATCATGGACATTACAAAAGCAAGAATAACGATCAGAAGAAGCCAGCGCAGGAAGGTGTTTGAGATGGTTCTTTTTCTCATAATAATTTCCTTTTCTTTCCTGATCTGTTCCGTTTCCGGCCGCGGCGGGGCATACCGGAATCAGTTCCTTTGTTCCGTTATGTCATCTCACCCTGATGTACGGATCGTTCCGTTCTCTTTGGGCGTATATTTCCTCCAGCTCCGCGATCACTTCATCCTTTGGCCGGATAAAGCCCCTGAAGTGACTGACCAGCAGTTCAGAGGCCTTCAGATTCCTCAGCACCTCTATTTCATCTTTCAGCAATTGCGCGTTATATACATAGAAACCGTCCTTCACCTTGCTGTACAGGGCATCCCCGACAAAGGCCCAGGTCTCCGCGACCTCCAGGCCAAGGCAGCCTTTGGTATGGCTGGAGGGAATTGGAAAAATATGCAGATCGCCGATCATCAGATCCCTGTCCGCAATGGTTCCCCGTCCGGTATGCCGGAAAGTTTCACCGGATACATATAGTTCGCCGGTCTGTACCTTGTCCAGGCTTCCGGTATGATCCTGATGGAAGTGAGACAGCACCACATTGTACTGACCTTTCAATCCTGCCAGACTTCCCTCATCATTGCCCACATCATAAAGCCATTCAGTATCATTGCACCGGATAATCCCTATATCCGCGGACAGCGGTTCTTCCGTCGCTTCTATATAACTGATCCGCTCATTGATATCAATCACATTCATATTAAGAATTCTCTCCGTCCGCAGTTGTTATACATTATGCATTATGCATTGTGCATTGTGCATTGATTCCTGTATTCTTCCTTTGTCAGGATACAGGAATCAATCGTTTTGACGCTGCCATCCCAGGGGCGGGTCAGTTCATAGGTCTTTTCATAACGGAAGCCAAAGGATTCCGCCACTTTTGGGGACTTTTCATTGTCATGGAAATACCCGTACCGGAAGTCTTCCGCACCCAGCTTCATGAAAGCCAGTTCCAGCAGCAGTGCGACAGTCTCCTTTCCGTATCCTTTTCCCTGAAACGCGGTACCGATGCAGATCCCGCTTTCTTCAAAGTGTCCGGGCTCATTTTCCTTAATGGCACACAGGCCGATGGCTTCATCCGTCTCTTTCAGTGTCACAAAGTAGGCATAATGGTCTTTCTGGTATTCCATGCTCCTGCGGCATCTTTCCCGGGCGTCTTCTTCTGTCAGCGTGGGCTGGTACAGCATCCACCGGTAAACCGCCTCGTCACTCCACACATGCTTCAGCATGGACTGATAATCATCTTCCCTTGCCTTCCTCAGCCTGATATTCTTTCCTTCCAGCACTTCATACATAGCAGTCATATTTCCTGTTCTTTCTGAATGATCCATCCCTTATTTCTGTGGCAGACATTATGATTTTTTAAGTTTTCAGTCTTAAGTTTTCAGTTCAAATGCGATGTGAGTCATTGCCTCACACTGCATTTGCCTTGAATTGTAGCTGGTACAATTCAAAGTATGTTCCCCGTTTCGCCATCAGTTCCTCGTGGGTCCCCTGCTCCGTAATCCGGCCGTCGCTGACTACGGCAATCTCATCCGCGTTCTTGATCGTGCTCAGTCTGTGGGCTACCACCAGCGTGGTCCTGCCCTTGCACAGTTCATCCAGCGCCTGCTGAATCAGGATTTCCGTGGTGTTGTCCAGCGCGCTGGTGGCTTCATCCAGAATCAGGATCGGCGGATTCTTCAGGAATACACGGGCAATGGACAGCCGCTGTTTCTGGCCCCCGGAAAGGCGTACGCCCCGCTCGCCGATATTGGTATCATACCCGTTGGGCAGGGTCATGATATAGTCGTGGATATTGGCGCGCTTCGCTGCCAGAATAATCTCCTCATCCGTCGCGTCCAGTTTTCCGTACCGGATGTTCTCCTTCATGCTGTCGTTGAACAGGTAAATATCCTGCTGCACGATGCCGATATTCCGCCGCACGCTTTCCAGCGTCAGGCTGTTGATTTCCTGCCCGTCCAGCAGGATTTCGCCGCTCATTACGTCATAGAAATGAGGGATCAGGTGACAGATCGTGGTTTTTCCGCCGCCGGAAGGGCCTACCAGCGCGAAGGTTTTCCCCTTTTCAATATTCAGGTTCACATGCCGCAGCACATTCTTGTCTTCGTCATAGGCATAGCTGACGTCCCTGAACTCAATATGGCCTTCCAGTTTTCCCGCGTCCTTTGCGTCCGGACGGTCTGTTTCCGGTTTTGCGTCCATAATTTCACAAAAACGCTCAAAGCCTGTAACACCGTTTTCAAACTGTTCCATGAAATTGATCAGCGTCATCACCGGGCCGATAAACATATTTACGGAAACAATGAAAGCTGAATAATCGCCGAACTGGATCCGGCCGTCATACAGGAACAGTCCGCCGGCAATCAGCACCACCACATTGAACACATCTGTCACAAACGTGTTCCCGCTGTGGAATCGTCCCATCGCGCTGTAGGCAGCCTGCCGGGCTTTCTGGAACTTTCCGTTCCCGATTTCAAACTTTTCCTTTTCCTTTTCGGCATTGGTGAACGCCTTGGTCACCCGGATTCCGGATATGGAGCTTTCCATGCTGGCATTGATCTCTGCCACAGCTGAACGGGTGTCCCTGAACGCCTTCCGCATCTTTTGCCGCAGGCTGTAGGAAATCACAATCAGGAACGGAACGCAGGCAAAAATGATCAGCGTCAGCCAGATATTGATAGTGCTCAGGTATACGAATGAAATCACGATGCTCAGCACGGAGATGATGATGTTCTCAGGGCCGTGATGTGCCAGTTCGCTGACTTCAAACAGATCATTTGTCATCCGGCTCATGATTTTGCCGGTTTCATGGGTATCATAAAAACTGTAGGGCAGCGTCTCCAGATGGGCAAACATGTCTGTCCGCATCTGTGCCTGCATGTATACGCCCATCATATGACCTTCATACTGGATAAAGTAATTCAGCAGCATTTTGACGAAATACAGGCCCAGCAGGGTCAGTCCGAAAATCACGATCATCCGGTAATTCCGGTCCGGAATCAGTGTGTTCAGCATGGTGCGGGTAATCATGGGATAGACAACCCCGATCACTGATACCAGCAGCGCGGCCGTCATGTCCATGGCAAAAAGTTTCTTATGCGGTTTGTAATACGAAATGAACCTTTTCAGCAATCCCGCGGTTTCCTTCTTGCTCCGCTTCGTGCCTTCTTCCATCTTTATGATACCTTCTTCCCGTAGCTTTCCTTGCTTATACCATGGCAGACCGGTATCGCATGTTTCATTTCTCGTTGTTCTTCTGCATCAGCAGAAACTTGATGAGATAGCTTCCCGCTGCGTTGCCGGCAGCCGCCAGCGGAATCACCCACCAGGCAATTCCCTGGGCAATGGCCGCATACCCTGCCAGTGCAATGGAGTGGGCATAGGAGGAAAGAATAAACAGCGCCACGCCGTATACCACAAAAGGCAGCCGGCTGATATCCTTGTTTTTCGGCTGGGTGGTTGCCAGATACATGCACATGCCGCACATGATGGACTGCCAGATCACCTTCAGCGGATCCTGATATCCGGCTGCGATCTTCTGCGCGGCTTCCCGGATTTCAGGCAGGCACAGCGAAGCCAGAATGCCGCACACGGCTGCGCCGATCACGTTCATCACCAGCATAATCACCTTCTGCAGGGGATCATAATCATTCCGCGCCACCCGTCCGGTAAACAGTTCCGCGTCATAGTTCACCACAAACCAGAGTCCGGCGCTGAAGAGCACCGCTCCCGGAATACCGCCGCCCACCTTAAGGTTCACAATACAGCCCATACAGATCAGGACGCCCGCCGCCGCGGACCGGTTCAGTGTAGTCTTCATCGCTTGCATCCTCCGGTTATATTCAGATTATTGCCCTCATCGTAACCGGAAAACCGGTCAATGTCAAACATCTTCTGGTTTAATGCCTGTTTATTTTTCAGAATGTCTGCAAAAAACTTGACAGGGTCTCTGAATATGGTATATTGACTGTGGTTTGTGTGTGATGTACGTTTTGAGCGACGCCGCAAACAATGCCCGAAAGGGTATTGTTTGTGGCGTTTTCGTTTATAATAAACACAAGCCGGAAGGAGTGAAATGATGATGGATTACAGTACAAGGATTTCCGAGCGGATGTGGAACCTCCCGGACAAGGGAGAACTGGAGGCAGAACGGGAACAGACCTTCATTGATGATATTGTGCAGAAAGCGCATATCGAACGGGAGCTGCTGGATCATCTGGATGGTATTCAGACGGTTTTTGACGGCGGCGCCGGCTGCGGCCGTTTCTCGATTCTTTTGGCCCGTCAGGGACTGCGTGTCACGCACTTTGATATTTCCCGGCCGATGATTGAAAAAGCCCGGGAGCTGGCGGAAAAAGCCGGTGTGCTTGACCACATCACCTTTGTGCACGGGGCTCTGGAAGACCTTTCCGCCTATGCAGACCGGAGTTTTGACCTGGTCATGTCTTTTGACGCTCCCGTTTCCTACACCTGGCCGCACCAGGAACGGACCATCCGGGAGCTTGTACGTCTTGCGCGCAGGCGGATCATGCTCAGCGTGTCCAGCCGTCTTGGCGCCCTGCCCTATCTTGCCAATCCTGTTCAGAAGAATCAGTTTATTCTGGACAGGAACAGTCCGGACAGCTGGGTGCAGTGGTGTCTGAACAACCGTGAACAGATGATCGAAGGCTTCACCATCCGGGAAGAGGACCTGATCAAGGCGCATGAAACCGGACTTCTGTGTGATGTGGAAGAAACCCGTTCTGCCTATGACCGGGGCGAATCTCCCTGGAGTATCTCCTATCACTTCCTGCCGGATGAACTGAATCACATTCTGGAAAACTGCGGTGTAAAGGAGATTTCCCTGGCCGGTCCCGGCGCCTTTGCCCGGACCATTCCCAATGAAATTCTGGTAAAGATCATGAACGACCCGAAGCAGAAAAAGGAATTTCTTGATTTTTGCCACCTCTATGACAGTAATCTTTATGTCTGCGGCATGGGCAAGGATAATCTCTTCGCCCGCGGGGAAATCGGATGATTGCCGTTCCTTCTGTCCAATCATTGAATAATATGGTAAAATCAGTTGTTCCCCAAATTCGCTGTTCCCGCCTGGTTTAAAGGAGTTTCTATGGAATATCGCATTCTCATTGTGGAGGACGAGCAGGGCATTGCTGATGCCGTCTGTTCCGCCATGACCCGCTGGGGTCTGAAAGCGGAAGCCGTCATGGATTTCCGCCATGTCATGGAAGACTTCGAACGGATCCAGCCGCACCTGGTGCTGCTGGATATTTCCCTGCCTTTTATGAATGGCTACCACTGGTGTTCGGAAATTCGCAAGGCGTCCTCAGTCCCGGTGATCTTCGTTTCCTCCGCTTCCGATAATATGAATATTATTATGGCCATGAACATGGGGGCGGATGATTTCATCGCCAAGCCTTTCGATCCGGATGTTCTGGTAGCCAAGGTGCAGGCCCTGCTCCGCCGATCCTATGACTTTGCCGGTTCCGCTCCGGTGCTGGAGCACAGGGGCATCGTGCTGAACACTGGGGACAACAGCCTCACCTGTAACGGACAGAAGCTGGATCTGTCCCGGAACGAATACCGGATCCTGCTCACCCTTATGCAAAGCAAAGGAAAGATCGTCAGCAGGGAAAAGCTCATGGAAGCCCTCTGGCAGACAGATTCCTTTGTGGATGAGAACACCCTCACGGTCAATGTAGGTCGTCTGCGCAAGAAGCTGGAATCCGCCGGCGTAAGTGATTTCATTACAACCAAATTCGGAGAAGGTTATCTGGTGGAACAGGAATGATTAATCTGTTTGGACGTTATCTTAGGAGCAAAGCCGGCACTGTCCTGCTTTTTGTCTTTTTTGCTGCCGTTCTGGCCTTCTCTTTCTCCCTGTACCACCTGCCGGCAGAAGCCGTGCTCTACCCTGCCGCGCTGTGCGCGATTCTGGGACTGGCAGCGCTGGTCATCGGTTTTATCCATACCCTGCATATGCATAAACTGATTTCCGACATCCGGGAAATGGACTCGGAGCTCCCGGAAGTCAGGAACATCGAAGCCGCTGACTACCGTGAAATTGTCCGCTTGCTTCGGGAACAGAACCGGGATGCCCGCACCCGTGCGGAAACAGACATGGCCGCTATGATGGATTATTACACGCTCTGGGTTCATCAGATCAAAACACCCATCGCCTCCATGCGCCTGCGTCTGCAGGAAGAGGATACTTCCCGATCCCGTGTTCTCCTGTCAGACTTAAGCCGTATCGAACGCTATGTCTCCATGGTGCTGACCTATCTGCGTCTGGAAGGCAGAAGTACCGATTATGTCATCCGGAAAACGGATCTGGACAGCATTCTGCGTCCTGTTTTCAAACAGTTCGCCGGGGAATTTATCAGCCGGAAACTGAAACTGGATTATACGCCTGTCAATGTTATAGTGCTTACAGATGAAAAGTGGCTCTCCTTTGTGGTGGAGCAGCTGCTTTCCAACGCTCTCAAATATACCCCGAAGGGTTCTGTCTCCGTTTATCTGGAAGAACCTTCTGTTCTGTGCATCCGCGACACCGGTATCGGCATATCCCCGGAAGATCTGCCCCGGGTGTTTGATCGCAGTTATACCGGCATCACCGGCCGTGCGGACAGGCGTGCCAGCGGCCTGGGGCTCAGCCTGTGTAAACAGGTTTGTGACAACCTGGGTCACGGTATCACCATCGAATCCGCACCGGATCTGGGTACTACCGTACGTGTGGACCTGGGGACCCGGAAACTGAATATTGAGTAAATGTGACAGTTTTGTTCGTTTTGCCCCTCTTATTGTAAGCCGATTCGATGGAATGGATCGGCTTTCGCCTTTACAATAGGGACGTAAACGAAATGCAAGGAGGTACCCTTAAATGAGTCTGCTTGAAGTCAAAGGTTTGAAAAAGGTCTATAAAACACGTTTCGGCGGTCAGTCCGTGGAAGCGTTGAAAAATGTAAATTTCACTGTGGAGAAAGGCGAATACGTCGCCATCATGGGTGAAAGCGGTTCCGGCAAGACAACCCTGCTGAACATCCTGGCCGCGCTGGATCAGGCAACCTCCGGCACCGTGCTGCTGGACGGAAAGGATTTCTCCAAAATAAAAGAGAATGAAGTGGCTTCCTTCCGCCGGGATAATCTGGGCTTTGTTTTCCAGGAATTCAACCTGCTGGACACCTTCACCCTGGAGGATAATATCTACCTGCCCCTGGTGCTGGCAGGCAAGGGCTATCAGGAAATGAAAGCTATTCTTATGCCCATTGCTGTGTCCCTTGGGATTGAAAGCCTGCTGAAAAAGTATCCCTATGAGGTTTCCGGCGGCCAGAAGCAGCGTGCGGCTGTTGCCCGTGCTCTTATCACCCAGCCCCGGATCATCCTCGCTGATGAACCCACCGGTGCCCTGGATTCCAAGTCTTCCGATGAACTGCTCAGTCTTTTCGCGGATGTCAACCGCATGGGCCAGACCGTCCTTATGGTGACCCACTCTGCCCGGGCTGCCAGCCGTTCCGGCCGCGTGCTCTTCATCCGTGACGGTGAAGTGTTCCACCAACTGTACCGCGGCGAAGAATCTGATGAACTGTTCTATCAGAAGATCGTTGACACCCTGACCCTGCTTGCCCGGGGAGGTGAACGGGCGTGAAGAAGCTCTTCTATCCCCGCCTGGCCTGGGAGGGTCTGCGGAAAAACCGTCAGCTCTCCAGGCCCTATCTGCTGACCTGCGTCTGCATGGTCGCTGTGTTCTACATCCTGTCCTTCCTGGCTTCTCCGATAGTGCTTCCCCTTATACCGGTAGGTGCCAGTATCGTTTTCGAAATCATGAACCTTGGCCGGTATGTCATCATGGCCTTTTCCCTGATCTTCCTGTATTACACCTATTCGTTCCTGCTTCGCCGCCGTTCCCGTGAATTCGGCCTGTATAACGTGCTGGGCATGGGCAAACGGAACCTGGTTCGTATCATTACCTGGGAGAATGTCATAACCTTTGCTATTGCCATGACCTGCGGCCTGTTCCTGGGTATTCTCCTGTCCAAGCTGGCGGAACTCGGACTGGTCAACCTGCTGGGAGGCACCATCGACTTCGTTTTCCGCGTTGATTCAACCGCGATTTGGCAGACGGTCCTGTTCTATGCCATTATCTTTGGCCTGCTCATGCTGTCCGCGGTCATCCGGACCGTCCGTGCCAATGCAGTTTCCCTGATGAAGACCGAGAATGCCGGTGAGAAGCCCCCGAAGGGCAACTGGCTTTTTGCGATCCTGGGTGTGCTCATTCTGGGCGGCGCTTACTATATCGCCATCACCGTCAAAAACCCGGTTACTGCGATCTTGTTGTTCTTCATTGCCGTGCTGATGGTCATCCTGGCCACTTACCTGCTTCTGGTCACCGGCAGTGTAAAGCTGTGCCGCATCCTGCAGTCAAATAAAGGCTACTATTACAAAGCAAAGCACTTTGTCTCGGTTTCTTCCATGGCTTTCCGTATGAAACGGAACGGTGCCGGCCTTGCCTCCATCTGCATCATCGCTACGATGATCCTGGTCATGCTTTCCACCACCACCTGTATGTGGTTCGGCGCGGAAGATTCCCTCAGAAAAACCTTCCCCCGTGAGATCAACTTCACTGCCAACCTGAACGATCCCGAAAAGCTGACAGACGGCACACCGGACAAGGCTGCTTCCATGATCCTGGACGAGCTTCAGAAAAACGGTATTACCCCGAAGAACATCCGGGAGCAGAAGCTGATCGACCTGAGCGGTGTCCGGAAAGACGGTCTGATCCAGTGCGATTATGAAACCGCAAGCATGGGAGCTGATTTCAACTCCCTGCTGGAGATCTACATGGTGCCTGCCGATTCCATTGATACTTCGGACAACAGTCTCCTGGATCTGGCTGCTGATGAAGTTATGGTAATCACAGACGGCATGGACTATACCGATGATACCCTGACCCTGGCCATGGGTGAAAAGACCCGCAGTTGGAAGATCCGGCATTATGAACGGAATGATACCAACGGAGATACTTCCTCTATGGGCTTTCCGACCATGACCGTTGCCGTGGCCGACCTGGCCGCTGCTGTCAGTGGTCTGGAAGAAGCTGACGATGAAGGCCGCATGAAGTTCCAGTCCCAGTGGTATTACAGCTTTGACACCGGCCTGTCCGATGCTGAGAATACGGACCTGCATATAACCCTGAGTAAGAACGTCAGGCCTGATCTCAATAACCTCTTCACGGAAGATGCCACCAGATGGATCTCCATTGATACCCGCGCCGAAGGTTCCGCTGATTTCTATGGCACATACGGCAGTCTCTTCTTCATCGGCATCCTGCTCAGCATCGTCTTCGTCTTCGCCGCTGTGCTGATCATCTACTACAAGCAGATCTCCGAAGGCTATGAAGATGCCAAACGCTTTGATATCATGCAGAAGGTTGGTATGACAAAGAAGGAGATCCGATCCAGCATCAGTTCCCAGCTGCTGACAGTCTTCGCCCTTCCGATGATCTTCGCCGGTATGCATCTCATCTTTGCCTTCCCGATGATCCGGAAGATGCTGGCCCTCCTCCATCTGACGAACGTTGACCTCTTCATGCGCACCACCGTCATCAGCTTTGTCGTCTTTGCGCTCTTCTACGGCATTGTCTACCGCCTGACTTCCGGTATCTATTACCGAATTGTCAGCGGCGGCGGTCAGAACGACTGATCACTCCCGAGCCTGCCTTTCCGGCAGGCTCTTTTCTTCTTCTCACAATTTATGAATGCACTATATCCTATCCGCAACCTCAATCGTCGCTGCTCGTGCTTGGAGCGCACTCGCCGCTCGTTTCGGTTGACTCACTCCCCTCGTTTTCGCCTTTGGCGAATGCCCCACTGGGCACCTCTCGGTTCGTTCCCCTCCTACCTCCTACCTTCTCCCTCATACCTATAAACTTTCCCCCTGTGCTATAATATCTCCGGACAGATCACTGACCATAGCCTGCTAATAAGGGGGATCTTGCTTCATGACATGCAAGCTGCTTTCTCTTCTTTTCTGCATGATGTTCCTCTTCAGCAATGCTTTCGCTGAGGAACCAGCCGCCGAACCCGGCGTTTTCACCGATGTCGTGATTCTCTCCACAACGGATATGCACGGCAAGTGCTGGAATACCAATATTCTTACCGGCGCCGCAGAAAAAAACAATATGCTTCGGGTTTCCACCGCTGTAAAACAGTTCCGGGAGGAATATGGGGCGGAAAACGTCCTGCTGATCGACAACGGCGATCTTTTCCAGGGCACCCCGGTCTCCCAGGTTCAGCTGCTCATGCGTGCCTCCGGAGAATCCACAGACCAGCCTGCCATGGCTTTATGCCTGAAGGAGATCGGCTATGACGCCTTTGTCCTCGGCAATCATGAGTTCAATTACGCCTGGGATATCATGAGCGATACCTATCGCTGGCTGGAGGAAAACGGAGTCCCCGTGCTGGCGGCAAACGCCTGCTATGATGGAAGTGATCCCGCTCATGAAGCCGGTGAAAATGTCTTCACTCCTTACGTAATCAAAACAATTACAATAAACGGGCATGAGCACAAAATCGGCATCCTGGGTTTTGAAAACGTGGATATCACCCGCTGGGATCTGCCCGTCAACTATCCCGGCATTCGTTTTGTCCATCCCGGAAATGATGATTTCTCCAATGCCCGGGAGGCCGGACTTTACATCCCCCAAATGAAAGCGGAAGGCTGCGAATTCATCATAGTCTCCTATCACGGCGGTATCGGAGACACGGATATCAGCCTTTTCTTCGGCATCAATTCGGAAAACCAGGGAATGCGGATGATCAAAGAAACGGAGGGCATCGATTTCCTGGTCAACGGCCACGATCACTCCACCGGTTATTCCAACACCTTCATCACCAATGCCGCCGGAAAGGAAGTTCCCGTGGTCAACGGAGGCGGACAGGATCTGACAAAGACAGTTTTCCGCTTTTCGGAGGATGAAAACGGTGCTTTGCAGTGGCAGATGACCTCTTCTGAAAACCTTCAGCTCAGTGCTTTTGAATCAGATCCGTTCCTGGAAGATATCATCCGCCCCTACGCGGAGATTGCTGAAGCTGATGTGGAGGCACCCGTCGGTATTGCAGGCGGCTATTGGGACAAGAGCAGTGAATTCTATACAAAGCAAACGGATTCCATGGATCTGGTCAGCGCTGCTATGATGGCAGACGGCACCAAAGCCATGCAGCGGAAATACGGCGAATCCGGTCTGGAATCCCTGAAGGCAGCCGCCGGACTCGATCACCTGGATGTGGATATGGCTATGACCTCAGTCACCAGCACAGGCTTCACCATCTGGCCCGGAAACATCAGTATGAAGGATATCTACCGCCTGTATCGTTATGCCAACAATCTGCTTGTCCTGCCTATGTACGGCCGGGATATCCTGTCCATCATGGAGGAGAACGCAAAAAACCGCCTGACCGTTCGGGTGATGAATGGAAACGCCTATTTCCATACCCTGGGAGATCAGTTTACCAATATCCTTTTCGGCGGACTTAACTTTGTCATTGATATGTCAAAGCCGGAGGGACACCGCATCGGTATTAAGGATTTTGCCAATGGCAGAACCTTTGACCGTGATGCCCTTTACCTTGTTGCCGTAAACAACTACCTCCTGGGCAACGAGCGCTGCGGCTTACGCGCCTTCAGCGCGGATGACGCTCTTTGGTCCCAGCTGGAAGACGGCGGCAGTATGACAATCCAGGATTCCGTCGCGGCCTATATCCGCCGGGAAACAGAGGAAAAAGGCACCCTGACGCCGGATGCCTTTACCTGGTACTGGAAGATTGTTTATTCCGCGGATCCCGCCGCTCTCCCCGCTTATGAAGGGGAAAAGGTTGCTTCGTTGGCACAGAAGCCTGAGGATGGCCATACCTACGTCCTGTATAATGAATCACAGGGCTGTGCACTCACAGCCCGTGAATCAAACGGCGGCCTGGATGATACAAAAATCAAAGCCTATGGAGAGTTCCTTGTGGATACCCTGCCGGAAAATGCGCTGCTGCTCACTGCCCATGTAGACGCGGAAGGCCGTCTCTCCCTTTCCGACTCGGAAGGCCGCTATCTTTCGTGTGCTTCCGGCGGTGGGTTGAAACTGGTAAACGGTCCGGCAGAAGACAACCTGAGTCTCTGGCAGCTGGAAGAGGCCTATGGCGGCTGGATCATCGTAAATGTCGGTACCCGGGATAAGCAGGCTTTGGAATTTTATTCCGACCGTTTCACCACCTATGTTCAGGGCACATCGGGGCTGTATATCTTCAACTTCTATGAGCCTGACTAACCTTGCATACAATGCAGAAAACCGTTTCCTTTCAGGAAGAAGTTTTTACATGCCCTTCTTTTCAATCAGAATCAATCATGATTCATTGATTCTTTTTTCCGAAATGACAGCAGATAACAGAATCATGATCGCTCCTGCTGCGCCGGCCGCAGTCAGCGGTTCTCTGAGTACCAGTGCGGACAGCAGCAGGGCGGTCACCGGATCAATATAGCTGAGCATGGCAATAGACTGTGCTTTCAGTCCGTCCATGCTTCCAAAATAAAGCACATAAGCAAATCCTGTGTGTACAATCCCCACGATCACCACCAGGGCTATGGTCCCGACGTTGAATACATTGCTTCCGAATCCGTCTGTCAGCACCATATACGGAATCATCACCAGTCCTGCGCACAGCAGCTGGATTGTGGTCTTCCGGTACGCATCCACACCGGTAATTTTCTTGTTCATGATTATCACGGAAGCATAGCAGACCGCTGCTCCAAGTCCCAGCAGCACTCCTTTCAGATGTCCGGTTTTTTCTCCGCCGCCTTCCGTCACGCCTGAAACAAGCACCATGCCGATCACGGCTATCATGGCACAGATTGCTTTTCTTTTCGTCAGTTTTTCCCGTAATAGCAGCGGTGAAGCCAGCATCACTATCGTGGGCTGCATATAGTAGCACAGCGTGGCTACAGCGACAGTCGTATGATTGTATGCCTCAAACAGCAGCATCCAGTTAATACCGATCACAGCCCCGGATATTCCAAGCCAAATGACCGTCTGCCTCGGCAGTTTCTCTCCGGTGCTTTCTTTCCTGATCCGGGTAAACACCAGCAGGAGCAGTCCGCCGAGAATTCCCCGGATCATGGCCAGGAACGCGGAAGAACATGGAATATACCGTCTGAAAAGACCGATTGTTCCAAAAATAAACATGGACGCAGCAAGCATGATAACTGATCTTTGATCGTTTGTCCTGTTCTCCATTACCATCACCCCGCTGCGTCCCGTGGATTGTTAAATGTTATTTCTGAAGTGATTCAAACCATTTGACCGCGCGTTCCGTCCATCCGGCCATGCACATGCCGGACCCGTCCGCAAATCCGTGGCCGCCGTCCGGCCCGATTGCCAGCCTGCTGGGAATACTCAGCGCTTTCAGCGCCCTGTCCAGCATTTTTGAGTTTTCCGGATCCACCAGTTCATCCCCGGCAGCAAGGAAAATCGCGCAGGGCGGGAATGTTTCCGTGTGTTCCGGAATTTCATATTCCTTCTGCATTGCCTCTTCATGGGGACATCCGAACAACCACAGAGCATCTCCCGGATCAGCTTCCTCGCCGTCGTTTTTCATGCTGACCACCGGATAAACCGGGAAGCTGGCCTGCGGCCTGGGCAGTTCAAACGCCGGATAACCCATCTTCGTGTTCCACAGGCAGATCAGATATCCTCCCGCGGAAAAGCCGCAGGTAATATATCGTTCTGCCTGCACATGGAAGTGTTCTCTTTTCTCCCGGATCAGTTTCAGCGCCCGGGCAAAATCTTCCATATTTTTCTGCAGCAGTCCGTTTCCGGCTTCCTCGCCCACCTGATAGGTCAGGATAAAGGCATGATATCCGCAGCGGTTAAACTGTTCCGCAATCGGCCAGCCTTCCGTCAGGTTCCATACATTCACGAATCCGCCTCCGGGCACAACCAGCATAAAAGGCCGGTTATCCGCCTCCGGATCGGCCGAGGGGAACCATACCAGGCTGACGCCCCTGCGGGCTTCATCCTCGTCGCATTCTTTCTCACTGTACAGCGGATAATACCAGTCCCCGCTGTCCGCAGCCTCATACAGGCGCCGGATACCATTGCTGATTTCTCCTGAGAAGAAGTGTTCCTCCTTCAGCTGGCTCAGCGTCATATTCCACAGTTCTTCTTCCTTCAGGTTTCTTCTCCGGATCGCGTCCTGCGCTACCGGCCGGATCTTCGGATTGCTCAGCAGATCACCAAGCGTGTTGAATTCGTAAGACATCATTCATTTCCTCCTTTCCGGATAAAGGGAACGATTCATTGATCATCTTTTTTCAGATATCGAAGTTCCAGATTCATCATTGTTCATTATGAATTGTTAATTGCACTGAGTGCCTTATCCAGCGCCTGCAGATCTTCGTCCGTTGTAGACCAGCCCGTCGCAAAACGGACCACAGTATGTTCTTCGTCCTGTTTTTCCCAGAAGCTGTAAGCCACCTGCTGTCCGATCTCTTCCAGCCATCTGTCTTCCAGGATCACAAACTGCTGGTTGGTCGGAGACTGAATAAAGAACGGTATATCGTGTTTCCGGAAGATCTCCTTCATCTTCTCAGCCATCTCAATGGCGTGCCGCCCGATCCGGAAGTAAAGATCATCCGTAAACAGTGCGTCAAACTGAACGCCGAGCAGCCGGCCTTTAGCCACCAGAGCTCCCCTCTTCTTCACGGAAGTCAGGAAATGCTTCGGCATATTCCCCTTGGTGAATACCACCGCTTCTCCGCACAGGGCGCCCACTTTGGTGCCGCCGATATAAAACACGTCGCACAGCCTGGCAATGTCAGAAAGGGTCAGATCGGTATCATGACTCATCAGGGCGTATGCCAGTCTTGCGCCGTCAAGGTACAGCGGCATCTTATACTCCCGGCAGACTGCTGCTATGTGTTCCAGTTCCGTCTTCGTGTACAGCGTACCATATTCCGTCGGATGGGAAATGTATACCATACCCGGGAAAGTCATATGTTCATGGCTTTCATCACCGTAATAAACCTTCAGATATTCTTTCAGCGTCTCTGCTGCGATCTTTCCGTCTTTCTGCGGTATTTCCAGCACCTCATGGCCGGTATACTCAATGGCACCTGCTTCGTGTACGCTTACATGGCCTGTTTTCGCGGCAATCACGCCCTCGTAATCCGCCAGCAGGGTGGAAATCACCACCGCGTTGGTCTGTGTTCCGCCTGTCAGGAAATAGACCTCCGCCTCCGGCATGCCGATGCTTTCGCGTATTTTTCTTTTGGCGCTCTCGCAGTATGGATCCGAACCGTATCCCGGCAGGGATTCCATGTTCGTCTCGGTCAGTCTTTTGAGGACCTCCGGATGCGCTCCGGCAATATAGTCGCTTTCAAAGGAGATCATATGGTTTTTCCTCCGTTCGTTTCATGAAATCATCTCCGGATTATATGCGATTATTGTAACAGCTCCCGGGCCAGTTCGGAAGCTTTCTCATAATACATCCCGAAAACTTCATCCCTCGGTTTCTCCGGGTCTTTCAGGTAATCTCTCAGGATCACAGCATATTCATGCAGTACAGCAAGCCTGATATCCCGTTCAAACATGCTCCTGTCCGGCTTTTCGTTCAGATTATCATAGATCGTCTGAACAAACAATTGTTTCTGTTCTGCGCTGAGCCTGTATGTTTCCTTACCGGTTTCACCGGAATGAGCCATAAAGCGGGCAATATCATACGAGTACGGATAAAACCCTCCGTATTCCCAGTCTATGAGATAAACCTTTTCCCCGGTATAGATGCAGTTGATCGGCACAAGATCTCCGTTTACCAAAGTAAGAGGAATACTGCCGAGTCTTTCCAGAAGCAGCCCGTAAGCCCGCAGTAAAAGAGGTTCCCGGCAGAGATATTCAGTTTGTTTCATCTTGTAAGCCAGGTCTCTTTCACTGTCGGATCTGTCATAATCCCGTCCGGGCGGAAAAGCGTTCATAATCTCCGCCAGGGATATCCCGGCTGCCCGTATTCCTGCGTTTGACGGACTCTTCAGATCAGTTCCGGCAATGTACTCCATCAGCATGTATCCGTCGGAGGATCCGTAAAAGTGCGGAACACACAGTCCCTGGCACATCCGGTAAATCTTTTGTTCTGTTTCAGCCTGCCGCGAATCATCCGTCTTTTTCAGGATGAGCGTTCCTTCCGGATGAATAACCTTATACGCATCGTATTCTTTGTGGAAGCCTGCGAAATCATCAAAGAAACGGTACGCTTCAAACTCGCTGATTCCTGCCAGCTTTTGAAGAGCCTCCCTCATCCCGGGCATCTCTTCTGTTTTCCGGATATATACGCCCATTTTGTTTCCTCCGTCAGAGATCTTTCAGTCCCTGATTCTTCAGTTCTTTTTCATGTACCAGTACGTATACACTTTTTTAAATCCCAGCTTATGATACAGGTTCAGCGCAATGTTGTTTCCCTGCACAACCTGCAGGTACGCATACCGTGCGCCGTCTTCCTTCGCCTTTGCCAGGATCGCCCTGCAGAGCTTTTCTCCCAGTCCTTTTCCCCGCTGTTCCGGATCCACAACCACATTGTGCAGCAAAGCATAGCCCTGTTCTGACGCAGTTGAAGCACAGGCAGCGGGTTTCCCGTTTTCCGTTATCGTACAATAGACTGTATCCACCAGCACCCTTTCCTGTATCCGGCGGAACAAATCCTGTTTCACGGGATCCGTTTGCTTTTCAAAATCAAAATAGGGCTGCAGCCACTCCTGCGGTTTCTCTGCGAAAACGCATTCACTCACGTCTGCCTCCGGATCGTTCTCTTCCAGATCCAGGATCATCACATCCGTGGGCGAAACAACCTCATATCCCCGCTTTTTCAGGTAGTCAGACAGCTCCGTATCGTATTCTGTCAGTTTGAAAAAAGTGGGCAGCCCCTGCTTCGCATAACATTTCTCGCAGTATTCCACCTTCTCCGCCATTTCCTTCCGGGACGGATAGATTACGCTGATGGAATTTGCCCTTCCGGTAAATCCTCCGGAAAAGCGCAGCAGCCATCCGTCATATTGCATCACGTTCAGTGCCACATGTCCGTTTGCCGCGATTTCTTCCAGAAAATATGCCAGATCTTTCATAATCCCCAACCTATCCTTTATTTGTTCAGATTTTCATAAACCCTGTACAGCCGATGTCCGACAGCTTCCTGAGGCCGTTGGATTCATAAAAGGCAATGGTTTCAGGTCGGCTGTCCGTCACCAGTTCAATCTGCCTCACATGGCTGTACCGGGTCAGGATTGCCTTGAGCAGGGCTGTACCGATGCCTTTATGCCTGTATTCCGGATGGACCAGAATATCCTGTACAAACACAATTGTTTCCCCGTCTCCGACCACGCGTATAATTCCTGTCAGCCGGTTCCCCTCATACGCGCCCAGAATCAGCAGCGATTGCTGATATCCTTTCCGCAGCGATTCCGGATTTTCGGTATAGGCTTTCCAGCCGACTGCGGAATACAGTCCGATGATTTCGTCTTCCTGATAGCCTGTATATTCTCTGATCTCCATGATATTCACCATCCGTTGATTTCACGCATGCGGGCCGGTCTCAGAACCGGTATTCCCTGATTTCCCCGTTCTGCAATCCGAAAGCCGCATATTCATCGTTTGTCATTTCACGGAAATAGGATTCCACAACCCGGGCAATGCCGTTATGAGCCACCAGGATAAAATTCCTTCCGTCCTTTTTCAGGTCATCCAGCAGGTTATAGATCCGCTGGGCCAGCCGGAACATGGATTCCCCGCCCTCATAGCGGTTCAGGAACTGCTTTTTGGCATTCCGGAATTCCTCGCTGTTCCGGGGCGTGGATTCATATTTCCCGAAACACTGTTCAATCAGCCGCGGTTCCTCCTGCATCGGAATGCCTGTTATATCGGCGATATGACAGGCTGTATCTTTTGCTCTGGATAAAGGGGAGTACAGGATCAGATCCGCCTGTATCCCCTTTTCCCGGATTTTCCTTCCCGTTTCCGCCGCCTGCCGGTGTCCCTTTTCGGTCAGCGGGCTGTCTGTAATGCCGCAGATTTTGTTTTCCACGTTCCACACGGTTTCCCCGTGCCTTACAAAGTAAATCATTTCTGGCTCCCGTCCCTTCAGGCCTCAGTCTGCGGCGGCTCTTTCAATCAGTTCATTGATATGGATGTCCACGCTGTCCAGGCAGGGCACCGGGCAGTTGTCCCGGTTCAGGATCATCGGCAGCTCTGTGCATCCGAGCACAACCGCCTCAATGCCGTCACGGTCCCGTAATTTCAGGATGATCTCCCTGAACTCCTTCAGGGTGGATTCCTTCACAATCCCGTTTTCAAGTTCTTCCAGGATTCTGCCGGCAATCAGTTTCCTGTCTTCCTTGTCCGGAATCACAATTTCAATGCCGGCCTCCCGGAAATCGGTTTTCATATAATCCTGTTCCATGGTAAAGATCGTACCCAGCAGCCCGATCTTCCGATAGCCCCGTTTTTGAGCTTCCCGGCATACCGCCTTGGGAATGCTGACCAGTTCAGTCTTTGTCTTATCCCGTATTTTGTCCAGCACAATATGCATCGTACCGGCGGTCAGCGAAACAATTTCAGCGCCGCCCGCTGTCAGGCTGTTCACCTTTTCGGCCAGATAATCTGCCAGCAGATCATACTGTCCCCGCTCAACATATTCCCATGCCCGGCGGAAATTGACGCTCTCAATGGCAACATCCGGCATGGCTCTGCCGTCTGTCATCCGGTCAATCCGCGTATTCAGTTCTTTGTAGTACATCAGTGTGGATTCGGGACCCGTCCCGCCCACAAGTCCGATCTTTTTCATGCGTTTCCAGCTTTCCGGCGGTTCCCCCGCCCCTGCGTTTGATTCCGGCATAAACCGATGATGCAACAGAACTTATCACCCCGGAAACGCCCTGTCAACCCGCCGTCTGCGCAAAACAGTATACCGCCGGGCTAATTCAGCTGAACAGCTCTCCGATCAGCACAAGAAGCATTGGTGAGATGCATACCAGCCATCCTGCGATAAACAACACCGCATGCTTTTTCTCGGCATGTATCGCGATAAATTCACGGATCAGCGCACTGGGCCAGAAATAGAGCGCCACATGGCTTCCGATGCCTGTGCATTTCAGTCCCGCCTTCTTGCAGTATCTCAGCGCCCGGTATACATGATAGTTGCTCGTCACAAGCGCCGTATACTTCCGGTCATCCATCTGATCCAGTATTTTCTTTGAGAATTCTATGTTCTCCTGAGTTGTCCGGGAGTCTGTTTCCGGAATAATATCCCTTTCCGGAATTCCTTTGGAAACCAGGTATTGCCTCATTGCTTCCGCTTCCGGAATGCTTTCATCCTCTCCCTGTCCGCCGGACGGAATCAGGGTCGGCGGCGTCGGATCCTTCCGGTAAACTTCAATCGCCTTGTCCAGGCGGTCCTGCAGCAGTTTGGGAACCCGGTTGCCGTCCAGCAGGCCGGAGCCGTGGATAATCACATAATCAAAATCTTTTTTGATCGGTATAATCTGTAGGAACAGCGTATACAGCATGAATACATAAAAGGATCCTGCCCCGTACATTACCGAAATGCAGAACAGGATTTCCGCAGTCTGCAGCGCTGTACTGCTTCTGATCTGATCCTCCAGGCTTGCGCCGCTCTGATAAACTCCTGTAATCCTTGCAAAAATGAACACTTCACACAGCAGGATAACAATCCCCAGGCACAGCGAAAGCAACTGGGCGGGATGCCGTCCCTCCCGGATAATCATCAGGATTCCGTTGTATATAAAAAACACAGGCACAACCAGCAGACCGAAAAGCACAGCGTATATCAGGTATAACGCCACGGTCCGCACATATTCCCCTCCGGCGCTCAGCACAAACAGAAAAAGTGATGCAAGCGCGATGGCAAGCAGATAGCAGTTTCTGTATCTGCTTCGGTCCTTTCTGAAATACAGAAAGAACAATCCCCACCAGAAAACGGACATGAGCCCTGTGATAGCAATATCTCCCATGGTAATCTGACGCTCCGTCCTTTCCGGTTATATGCTTTCTTACTCTTCCAGATAATCCCGGTAATCCTGACGCAGGGAGTTTAAAAGCTCCTCATGGTCTCCGCCTTCCGCGTACACTTCATTGACTTCACGAATATCCTTCAGGCGTCGTTCAGGCACGCAGTTCGGACAGGGTTCCAGTTTGCTGTATGGTTCCTCATCCAGCTGCGAATAGGAAAAAGCCGTAAATGTGATTCCCTTGCCATTGGTGCAGTGATCTTCCCGATGGTAATAGGATCCGCCGTCCGGATTGTAATACAGCTGGGTATCCGGGTCCGGTTCCGGCAGCTGCCGTCCCTGCCAGTCTTCCCAGATCACGACCTTCACCTTTCCGCAAAGATTTTCTGAGTTGACCAGGTTGTAGATCCAGGCCATGTTGATGCCTTCAGGCGTTTTCAGCCGCTGGACGCGGATGCAGCCGTGGCTGCATTTGGTCCCCAGCTTCGGTTCCGTGCTCTTGTAGTTGTTGGATCCGTCGCGGTTTTCCTGATGAGGCACTTCATGAACCTCATCCCCGCCGTTAAACCGGATCGCGTAGGAACAGATCAGCCGGTCGCTGGTCAGCTGGCCGGTCATGTTAATCAGCAGGAATTCCCCGGACCGTGTTTCGTTATACGGCTGATACTTTGAGCCGTTCCACTGTACCAGGCCGGTGGAACACAGGAGGGTGGCGATCATCTTGCCCTCCTGGAACACATACAGCCGCTGGGCCAGCTTATCCACCACCAGCGCCAGCCGTGTTGTAGGCTGAACCTGTTTCAGGTACTTTGTGGGCATATAGCCGCTCACAAGCATATTCCAGGCTTTTGTTTTCGTCGCGGGTTTGGAGAAAAAAGAGCTGGAATAGCACTCCACCAGGGACCATCCGTTGTCCAGGTTTTCAATCACCCGGACGCCCTGGGACAGATTGGATACTTCCCCGATGATTTTGGATTTTTCATCCGGTTCCCGGTACAGGTATGTCTGTACTTTAGTCAGCTGGGAACGGCTCTTCCCCTTCATTTTCCCCAGGTCCACCACAGTGATCGGCTCCATGAGCATGTCCCATACAGCCTGTTCATTGCTGATATCCATGGGCGTTGTCCAGTAAGCGGATCCGATATCCTCCCGGTAAGCGCTCCCGTAGGAGGGAGTAAACACCGTTTCGTTATCCTCAGCAGAATCTTCAGCGGATTCTTCGGCGGTTTCAGTTACCGTTCCTTCATCCAGGTCCACCCACTGTTCTTCCTCTTCCTCCCCGATTACAGGCAGGCTGGCTGAAAGCAGCGTCAGAACGGACAGTAAACAGAATAATCTTTTTATCTTCATGCAGGGCAGAAACTCCTTTAATCAATGTCAAAAGGTGCTGTAATATACAGCACCTTATATTTTACCGTATCTGCCTGTCAATTTTCAATAGCCGGATTCCGGTTCCGTCTTATACCGTTTCGCCTTCAATCATCTTGCCGGGAACTGAAATCTGTTTCGTCATATGACTGTCCGGATATTCAATCGCGTCAATCAGCAGATCAAATGTTTCCTTGGCAATCCGGATGGCGTCCTGGCTGTAGGTTGTCAGCCGCGGCGTAATCACCTGGCTCATGGGAATACCGTCATAACCGACCAGGCTTACATCCTTCGGTACATTGATTCCCTTGGCCTGCAACTGCAGCATTGCGCCGATGGCGCTGGAATCGTCCGGGCAGAGAATACAGGTGGGCTTTTCCGGAAGCTTCAGGAATTCAAGGATACACTCCGTGCATTCCGTAGCATTCTGGAAAAGGCCTTCACGGACATATTCCACCGGAACCCGGATTCCCAGTTCCGTACATGCTTTATAGAATCCGGCCAGACGTTCGCGGCTGACGGTTCCCTTCTGTCCCTGGATAAATGCGATTTTCCGATGCCCGCGCAGGTGTACATGACGCACAATCTGTTCCATGCTGGACCGGTTGTCGCTGGTAACGCAGTCGACACCTTCATAGGTATGGTCAACAATTACGGTGGGAATGCTGCTGGTGGCCAACCGCATGATACCGGCCGAATCGAAATCCGCCTGTACCACAATCACGCCGTCCAGGCTCCGCTGCCGGGCATGTTCATAATAATTCCGTCCGGTAAAGTCACCGCGTCCGAGGAATGTCAGATCGTATCCGAATCTCTCCGCTTCACGTCTCAGCGCGTCAAACAAGCTGCTGAAATAGACATGGGTCATCATGTCTTCATAGATAATGCCGATATTATTGGATTTGCTTGTTTTCAGCGTTCTGGCAGCAGCGTTCGGATAATAGCCCATATCCTTGGCAGTCTGGCAGATGAATGCCGTTCTTTCCCTGCCTTCATTGGTTAATCCGTTGAGGGCACGGGATACTGTCGCAACAGATACACCGCATGCCTCAGCAATATCCTTCAGTCTGACCATATTCGGACACTTCTCCTTTCTCACGCGTGCAATCGTTTTCCAACAATTCTTATTGTAAACCAGAATTGTTAATCGTGTCAACGTTTCCAGCCGGACGGATGTTCTTAAGTCCGGTATTTTTCCTGTCCTTCAGGGATTTGTACCCTTTCCCCCAAAGATATTTCCACACAGCCCGTAACAGATGAAAACCATTTCATTTTTTACATTTTGTTACCTGGCGAAGATTTCGATGGTCTTTATGTGTAACAGAATTTGCATTTGTCAGGCACTTTTTTTTCGTGTTTTTCACTCATTATACATGATTTCTTTCGGCATTTTCCGTCATGATCAGTTACGTACTCTTTGACAGGTTGTTTTGCGTAAAAAAAAGCACATCGCTGCCGCGATGTGCTTTTGCGCTTAATCCTCCGTTTTTGTCGGCAAAACATCCTCTATTGTAATCTGTTGACCCTGGCTGCCTGTCTCTTTATCCCTCAGCTTGTCAAAATACTGCTTCCGGGTTTGCATCAGCACCTGCTTGTATTCCGCATTGCCGTTCTGATCCAGTGTCTCCAGGAACAGGTGTTCCCGGGTTGCCAGTTCCGGATGGATCCTGACCAGTGTAGCCATGCCGATATTGGAACAGATACCCGCAATCCTTTTATATTCAGCCATCAGGTTGGAAAATACCGCGTCCGCCAGGAAGGAGCACTCGCCGGCGCTCATCCGGTTCAGGTGATTCTGGGTCATTTCATTGATCAGGTCGTTCACCACATGCACTTTGGGTTCAATCAGGGAAGCGGCCTTTTCATCCTTCCCCGTAAACGCCTCTTCTGCATTGTTCAGGATATCCTCTGTCAGGCTTTGAAGGACTTTCAGCTCCCCTTTGCAGGTATCGGAAAAATCGGTATTGTTTTCCGACAGCCTGGCTGCGATATCGGCAATCTTGACAGCCTGGTCCCCCAGCCGTTCGAATTCCGTTGATTGTTTATAATACTGATTCAGAATATCTGTATACTGTTCGCTTTGCAGATGCGGAAGCAGTTCCACCAGGTAGCGGCTTACGTTGTCCGTCAGCCTGTCTATCTGCTGTTCCTCTGTGTTGATTTCCGCATACCGTTCCCGGGAAAAATGTTCAAACTGTTTCTGTGCCCTGCCCAGGTTCTGCCGGGCAACGCTGAGCATGGTCAGCAGGGCGTCGTAGCAGCTGCCCAGTGCCAGTGCCGGCGTATTGTAGAACACCGGATTCAGTCCGCCGAGCACTTCGTCATATTTGGATTTTACTGTTTTGGGTTTTCCGACGATCCGGTCACTCAGCCGTTCATGGAAACCGATCACCGGCAGCAGGCAGAGGGCGCAGGCCAGATTGAAAACAGTATTGGTATTCGCAATCATACCGGAGTTGACCGTTGCGTCCCACAATCCGTCCAGGAGTCCGAACCGGTGGATAATCGCGATCACAATCAGCACAAGTGCGCTCTTGCTCAGGTTGTATAGGATATTGACAATGCCGACCCGCCGGGCCTCCCGGTTCGCGCCGATGGAGCAGACAATAGCCGTGGTCACGCAGTCTCCCAGGTAGATACCGACGATCACGGAATAAATCGCTTTAAATGTCAGCAGGCCGCTGGCGGAAAACGCCTGCAGAATACCGACCGCCGCTGATGAGCTCTGCAGTACAAAGGCTACGCCCGCGCCGGTCAGATAGCCGAGGAAGGGATTGTTCCCCAGTCCTGCAAAAAGCTGCTCCACCATACCGGATTTCTGCAGTGCGTTCACTGCGCTGGTCATATTCAGCAATCCGGAAAACAGGATCCCGAAACCGATGGCAATATTGCCGATGGAGCGGGAGTTCCGTAAAACGCCGGTCATAATCAGCACAATCCCGATGATCAGGGCGATAGGTGCCAGCGTGGACGGCTGGAAAACCCGCAGGAAAGAGTTGTCACCGGAAGCGTTCAGGTCCAGAAGCCGGATAATCTGACCCGTAACCGTTGTGCCGACGTTGGCGCCGATGATAATGCCCAGCGACTGGTGAAGCGACAGGATTCCCGCAGCCACAAGACCGGATGTGATCACAATGGTGGCCGTGGAGGACTGAATCAGGGCTGTAACGGCAATGCCCAGTATAAAAGCCTTCACCGGGTTATCCGTCACTTTTTCCATTACATGTTTAAGCGTGCCGGAAGAATTTTCTTTCAGGGAATCCCCCATCAGGCGCATGCCGTACAGGAACATTGCCAGGCCGCCCAGAAGGGACAGAACATCGAAAAAATCCATTTTCCTCGTCTCTTTCACACTTGCGCTTTAATGCTTTGCCGTTATACAAAAACCTTGTTTATCATATCAAAATTGACGTCGGACGTAAAGACAAATACACACAGGATACAGGCTGCCGGATCCCCTTTGGCCATTGCGGCAAAAGAGCAGCGCCTCACCTGCGGCATGACAGAAAAAATCTTCATCAGCTGCGGTGTGGAACATTCGCCTGAGCACCGATCTTTATATATGGCAGCTCCCCGGTTCCGAACATGGAACCGGGGAGTTTTTTCTCTGTTGGTATCCGCATGGGTTTTCGTATTCTGTCCGTTCAGAAGCACTTCTGCTTCCGTTCCTTCCGGCACTGCTCGATCTTGCCGCACCGGTAACACAGCTCATTGTCGCACATACCGTCATTCCGGAAACAGGACAGGATGTTGTTCACCGTTGTTTCCGCGATATTGTTCAGCGCCTCCTCGGTCAGGAACGCCTGGTGGGAAGTCACAATCACATTCGGCATGGAAATCAGCCGTGAAAGCAGTTCATCGTCCATAATGTGACCGGATCTGTCTTCAAAGAACACATCTGCCTCTTCCTCATAGACATCCAGACACGCTGCGCCGATCTTCCGTGCCTTGATTCCCTCCAGCAGCGCCTCAGCGTCTATCAGGCCGCCCCGGGAAGTATTGACCAGCACCACGCCTTTTTTCATTTTTTCGATTGCTGCCGTGTCAATCATATGCCGGGTTTCCTCTGTCAGCGGGCAGTGCAGGGAAATGATATCGCTTTGTTCCAGCAGTTCATCCAGCGAAACATAGTCAATGCCGCTGTCCTTAACCGGAAAGAGATCATAGGCAATCACCTTCATACCGAATCCGCGGCAGATATCAATGAAGATCCGCCCGATTTTTCCGGTACCGACAACCCCAACGGTCTTCCCGTGGAAATCAAAACCCGTCAGCCCGCTCAGGGAGAAATTAAACTCCCTTGTTCTGTTATATGCCTTGTGAATCCGGCGTACAGAGGTCAGAAGCAGCGCGATTGCGTGTTCTGCCACCGCATAGGGGGAATAGGCCGGCACATGCACCACATGCGTTTTCCCGAAGGCATGCCGGATATCCACGTTGTTGTAGCCTGCGGAACGGAGCGCGATAATCTTCACGCCGTTTTCATACAGCCTGTCTATAACGTCTGCATTCACCGTATCATTCACAAAAACGCAGACCGCTTCGCATCCCTTTGCCAGGTCTGCCGTGTCTTCATTCAGTTTGGTTTCCAGAAAACGGAACTGCATATCATTCTGTCCGCCGTAGTATTCAAAGGACGGTCTGTCATAAGCCTTGGCGTCATAGAAAGCGACTTTGATCATTCTTCTCCCCCTTCTCCCGTTTTTCGGGCTGAATCTGTTCTGATTATACCACAATCCGGCGGCTTTCATCCCCGGGCTTTTTCTCCTGGATGATGACGGATGTTCCGGGATCTTTCTGTACGGAAAAACTGCCTGCCGGATCACCGGCAGGCAGTCGGGTTAGTTCAGTTTGAAAAGTGTTCTTTCATTTCTGACTGTTACGGATCATACGCTCATTCGCCTTTTGCGAAAGCAGCCGCGTATGCGCCTGCCAGCCGTCCGCTGGTCAGTGCCCAGCCGGCAGCCGCGCCGCCGTAGGTCACATAAGCCTTTTCGGAAGCAAGCAGCACGCCCAGGGAGTCATTGCCCACCGCGTAGAGACCGGACACAGGATTGCCGTCCGCGTCCACAACGTTCAGGTTGGCGTCAACTTCCACACCGCCGCAGGTGGAGTATACGTAGGAAGCACCCTTGATGGCGTAGTAAGCGCCGCCCTGATCTTCCACATTTTCGGTCAGTTTTTCCAGGCCCAGCTGGTCGGCCAGGGCTGCCAGGGAATCAGCCTTGAACACGTCGCCGTAAGCTTCACCGACGCTAAGGATCTGGTCCAGGTCAGCCACCGGCACACCGGCTTCCACAGCACCGCCCTGGGCCAGGAACATGGGCGTGTTCGCGGCGGCCAGACCGTTCTCCTTGAAGCCGTTCATCTCGTTTTCGGAGTAGATTACGTAGTAGGTGGGACCGGCAGCCCATACGTCAAACGCAAAGAACATACCGATTTTGTCATTCACCTTCACGCCGTCCTCGCCCACCACAGGATAGGCCTTGTCCAGCACCAATGAGGTCAGCACAGCCTTCTGGTCAGCGGTCAGGTCATCGTTGCGGACGATGTTGTAAACCTGCGCGATGTGGGATACCGGCACAACGTCCAGGTTGTACAGGTTCGCGTTCACCGCGTTCTGAGCCATCCTGATGCCCGCGCCGTCGCACTGGGTCATAGCTTCGGTCTTCCACACACCGTGGATATATTCGTTGGACAGCTCCTCATCGCCGACAAAACCGCCGGTGGCCAGGATCACACTCTTGCCGTGTACCAGATAGGTGGTGCCGTCCCAGGCAACAGCCTTCACGCCGGTCACCTTGCCGTCTTCCGTCAGCAGTTCGGTGGCGGTCAGTTCCAGCATGTAGTCGTTCTTTTCGTTCATGGCTTTGGCAGTTTCCATGGCTTCCACATAAGCGTCATCCTTGGTCTTGCCATCCTTGCCTGCGTAAGAAGTCCAGACCTGCCATCCTGCGGGATGGAAGAAGGCCTGCATCTTTTCACCAAACTGGAAGGAATACTTTTCCATCCAGTCCAGGGTTTCGCCGGAGTTGTTGATAAACATTTCAACCACGTCCAGCTTGGCGTCCTGCTGTCCGTCAATGGTGGTGTATTCAGCCCAGTCAGCCAGCAGATCTTCAGGAGGAACAATCTGACCGCCATTAGCTTCCACACGGGAAGGCGGGTTAATGGCCATCGGACCGGCAGTGTTGGTGGAGTTGCCGCCCACCTTGGCTGCCTTTTCGATACCGAACACGGTCGCGCCGTTCTCCGCAGCAGACAGGTAAGCCGTCATGCCGGCGCCGCCGAGACCGACAACAATTACGTCATAGTCATTCAGCTCGACAACAGCGTCAGATTTTGCCACAGGCTTGTGCCAGTCGGCAGTACTTCCGCCTGCCATCTCGATTGCCTTTTCCACAGCCTGCTTCACAGCACCGGAAGCAACTGTTGCGCCGGTGATAGCATCGGTTTCCAGGCTCTGGTTTTCAATCAGTCGTGAATACAACCGGTCTTCAACTGTCTTGAAGATTACAGGGGTGTTGCCTGCAACTACGGTTTCAATATCACTCAGTTTCCCGTCCTTAAAGGTGATGTTCAGGGTCATCTGTTCCGTCACAGAATAAGCGGGTACAGTCACGGTATAGGTGCCGTCCTGCACAGGCGCAGCTTCCGCTCCGGTAGCTTCTGCTTTGATCATCTCCAGTGCGGTTTTGATCGCGTCAGAAGTTACGGTCGCACCGGTGATGCCTTCGATTCCGGCAGCGTCCAGCGCAGCCAGTTCAGAGCCGGCCAGTTCAGCCAGTGCACCCTCATTCAGGTCATTGGCTGCTTTGCCGCCCACTTCAGGCGTCTGTGTAGATCCGTCCGCAGCGATGGAGACGATTTTGCCTTCACCGTCCACCTCGACGGTCACTGTTACGTCTCCGCCGAAACCTGCCACAGTGGCAGTCAGCGGTTCCTCAGCCGCGGCAATGTTCACGACGCCCATGATCATCGCCAGGCTCAGGAGAAGAGCTATCCATTTTTTCATACTGTCTTCCTCCTAACATTGACAGAAAGAATAAGTTTCCTATGTGTTTCATTATACTCTGCTCCTGTTTCCTAAACAATTGTGCAGTATAGTGTATACAGTATTTCTGCAACTTCATTTCGAACGCATCCAAATCAATAAAACCGATTCGCTTTTGCGAACCGGTTCTTTCGGGAAGCTTGTCATTGATGTTTGTATTGTACGGGCTCAATCATTTCTTCCTGCCCTGGAGCAGTTTCTTCTGTCACGTTCTCTTTTTCCGCTGCTTCCCTTGCCTCATTGATTTCTTTTCTTCTTTTGCTGTACAGGTACCAACCAAAACCGAACACCAGCCCCACCACCAGCGTCTTCACGGGAAATGCGATATCCAGGATATACATCAGGATCCCAATAAATGATTTCTCCTCTATAAGGCCGCCGGCCTCTTTGATCCGAATTGCCGCATCGATTGCGCTGATAAACCAGTAGAGGACAAATGCTGCAATAAACCCGATAAAGATTTTTGTCCCCAGGCCAAATACACTCTTTTTACGATCGCTTTCTTCTCTCTTTCTACGGCACATGGCGGCTGTTCACTCTCCAGTACAACACATGATACAACAAAATCAATATTCCACTTCGCACAGCGATATTTCATTAACTTATGGATTAACTGATCCGTGCGTCAATCGCATCAATCATATCACGCAGAATACTGATCCGGTCTTCCCACTCGTAGTATTCTTCCTCTTCCATATCGGGATCCGGTTCCAGGGTCATCATCTGGTCCAGGGTCTCCAGCAGCTGATCCTTAAAATCAGCCAATTCCTCCCGGTCCATCTCATCCAGCAGGATTTCGTCCAGGTCATCAATCTCTTCCGGTTCAAACGGCATAGACATATGCTTTCTCCTTTCCGCCCGGCTATGCCGAGCATCCTTCACATATTGATCATTCAGCTTTGCACTTTAATCCGTTTTCTTTTCTTTATTTTCTTTGACAATTGTTTCAGGATTTCCTTCCTGGCCTTCCGTTCAAAACATTCCGGTCTAGCAGCAATCATCTCCAGCAGAAACTCCTCGTACCGCTCAACACACTCCGGGAAACAGCTGAACAGCTCCCGCAGCGTGCCGTATACGTCAATTGCGCTGTACCCGAAGGCATAGTAATAATTCTCCGGTCTCCGCATTTCCGCACCGCAGTTCCGGATATAGTCCGCCATCATCTCCGTTCCTTTGCGGATAAACAGTGTATGCGCGTCAATAAACAGATTCACATCTGCCAGCTGGTTTTCTTCCGGGGTATCCGTCGCGATCTGCCGCAGGTACACCTTGGACATATTAATGATGCTTTCCAGGTTTCTGTACAGATAGTTGCAGTCCTGTGTTGCCACCGATGTGACGGCATACAGGTAGATCGCTTCCCGGTTCTGCGGATCCTCCCGCAATGCCAGATCATAGTATTTCAGGGCGTCTGCATAGTTCGTCCCGGCAAAAAAACGCCTGGCCAGGATGAAATAGTTTTTCTTCTCTTCTGTCCTGTCAATCTTCACTGTGCCCAGCATCTTCTGAACCTCCGGAAGACTGTACTGCATTCCGCAGTACCGGCAGACGAAAATCCCGTCCTGTTTGATCAGATCTGAACTGCCGCAAACTTCACATTTTATTGCCTGCATTTCCTGCCTTTCTGTCTGGCCGCCGCCAGGCAGCAACCTCCGCTTCCTGCTTCTTAACTCCTGATGATCGATTCTATCTCTTCTTCGCTGTACCCTTTCGATGTCAGAACACTGTACTTGTCCGGAAAAACCTCCTCACACAGCCGCAATTCCAGTTCCTGCCGGTGGACAAAGTGCCGGATCAGATCCTCTTCGCCTTCCAGTTCTCTGGCTTTCGCGTAGGGAGACTCGTTGAAGTACTGTATCATCATGGGAAACCACAGTTCATTGCCCTGCTCATCCGAACGTTCTTTCCGGATCACTGCAAGGTTACCCCGCACGTCTTCCGCTTTCAGGAGTACAATATGGTAATTCTTCCCTTCAAGGGCTTCCCGCACCTTCCTGTAGAATGCAACGATTTCTTCATCCGTTGCGTTCCTGAAAAGGATCATATCTTCCACTGTGTTCTGGAACAGGGAGCACTCAAAAATCATTCCGTCCTGTTTCCAGTTCCGGTACCGCCTCAGCACAATATCCTGAAAGTCATCCCTGCTTACCCGGTTATTGTAGATCTCATACTGTTCCAGATCCCGGTAGAATTCATGGTTTTCGGTCCGGATTTTCGTGTAGCAGACAATCTTCTTTTCACCTTCGTCGTAGGTCTTTTCCTTTATTTGCTCCCGCAGTTCCGGATACTTCGCCAGTGTTTTCTGATACTGTTCTTCGTTCAGGTAGGCGCACCAGGCCAGCTCCACCGGGGAATAATCCCCTTCCTGGATCAGCGTGTACGCCGGTTCCTTTTCCGCTATTTTACGGGACAGCGTACTTTTCCCGCTTCCCTGCAATCCTTCCACAAACCAGTTCATGTATAAACCTCCCTTATTCATTTGTCACTGTTTCCGGGATTTTATACATTGCGCATTGTTTCATTCACTCCCCGGCGTTTGCTCCTTTGATTGGCAAAGCAACCGCTTTATTTCTTTCCGCATTATACCGTACACGGCGCCATTTCTCAACTTTCCTGCAGGCGTCCCGAAATCATCTCTGTCAGGATGAGGGGGATTCCCTTTCTTTGTTTACATTCAAAAAGAATGCCGCAGAGCGCATCTCCGCGGCATTCAGCATTTTTCCCCGGATTTACCTTATATATGCATATCTCACTGTCACCATGTCTTCCCGGCCATAAAAAATGCCTATCTCCGTTTTTCCCTGCAGATTCCAGATCCAGACTTTCCCGAACACGTCTGATTTCTGCTCCCTGGGTGCAGTCCCGATGATGCCGGTCAGCTGTTCCTGCACGGCGTTGAAAATATCTCCCGGGTTTTCCGCGTTATGCCCGCCATCCTCCTCCCGGAAATAATGATCAAATATAAAGTATCTCCCTCTGGATTGTATGAGTGCAAGCATGCTGCCTCTGGCCTGATATCCAAAAGCCTCACTGCTTTCATAGTATCGGTGGATGTCTGCTCCGTCTTTGACCGCTTCACCCCTTGGGATATAGCCGGCGTCCAGCAGTTTTCCTTCCGCTTCCTCAAAACTCATATTTCCCTTCAGGATCACTTCACCGGGCAGCTGCGGTACATGCCGTTCATTCATCCACAGGCCGACTCCCCAGGCAGCCATCGCTACGATCAGGATAATCGTTACAATCCTGAGCACCCGTTTTATTTCTGATCCGTCTTCCGCATACCACTTTTCTTCTATCTTATCCATGTTGCTGTCCTTCCTGTCCGGCGTCCTTTACATCTGTATCTTACCGTATCTTTGTTTCAATGTCTTCAACAGGATGTAACAGCCTTGTAAATTCATCAAAAAGATTCCTGTCCGTCAGGAATCTTTCAGCCCGGTCAGTTATTTTTTCTTTTTGAAAAAGAGTTCCCGGATGCTTCCGACAACACCGACGCCTACAACGATCATGCAGATATCTCCCAGCCAGGAAGCATTCGGAATCAGACTTGTCAGCCACAGGGCAAACCATCCGCCCAGCGCAACTGACGGGAATGTCAGTTCCGCGTCAGGCCGGATCCAGTGCATTTTTCTGATATACCGTATTCCATCCGGTTTCGGATCAACATATGTTTCGTCCTTCGCCTGCAGACGTTGTTTCTTCTCCATTTCATCCATGAGTTCAAAATTGGATTTTCGTCTGTTCTCTGTCATTTTCTCCTCCCGGAGCTCATGATTCTGCGTTTATGCGGCTGTTTTATTTCATGCTCACAAGTGCAGCCAGTACATCCACCATTTTCTCCATTGCTCCCACCGGAATTAGCTCCTTCCGTCCGTGGAAATTGTATCCGCCGGTGGAAAGGTTCGGGCATGGCAGGCCTCGGAAAGACAGCTGGGCGCCGTCCGTTCCTCCGCGGATGGGCTTGACAATGGGTTCCACACCGTTTTCCCGGAAAGCCTTTTCCGCTCTCTGCAGGATTTCCGGATGCTGTTCCACAATCTCCTTCATGTTCCGGTAGGAATCCTTCAGTTCCACCCGGACCGTGCCTTCTCCGTATTTCCGGTTCAGCATCCCGCAAACGCTGTTCATCATCGCTTTCCTGGCTTCCAGCTTGTCCCGGTCATGATCCCGCAGAATGTATTTCAGCTCTGCGGCCTCTTCATTTCCGGCCATGCCCGTCAGGTGATAAAAACCTTCATAGCCTTCCGTATGTTCCGGCCGTTCCCAGGGCGGAAGCATCCCCGCAAACTCCATGGCAACCAGCGCCGCGTTGATCATCTGGTTTTTGGCGCTGCCGGGATGAATATTGATGCCTGTCACCCGTACAATGCAGGAGGCTGCATTGAAGCATTCATATTCCAGTTCGCCCAGCCTGCCGCCGTCCACGGTATAGGCAAAATCCGCTCCGAAGCCTTCCACATCAAACAGATCCGCTCCGCGGCCGATCTCCTCATCCGGCGTAAAGGCTACCCGGATGTCCCCGTGGTCCGGGGCGTCAGTGGCCAGCATCCGTTCGCACATGGTCATAATCTCCGCGACGCCGGCTTTATCATCCGCTCCGAGCACAGAATCTCCGGAGGTTACGATCAGCTCTTCCCCCTTCAGCTCCGGCAGAAAGCTGAAGCCGCTGATCTCCACGCCGTTTTTCAGCCTGATTACCCCGCCGTCGTATTCCGGAATCACCTGCGGTACTGTTTTCCCCGGAACCGCGTCGGATGTGTCCATATGGGCGATCAGCCCGATAACCGGGGCTTTTTCTTTCCCTTTTGCAGGGATGGAACCGTATACATATCCGTTCTCGTCCATCCGGGCGTCTGTAACACCCATAGCCTGCATTTCGTTCGCCAGCATTGCACCCAGCACCTTCTGTCCCGGTGTGGACGGGCAGCAGTCATTCGCTTCACAGGAGGTTGTTTCCACCTGTACATATTTTAAAAACCGTTCCTTAACGCTGCTCATTTTTCCCCTCTTTTCTCCTGTTCAGCACATTTCCCGCAGCTGTCGGCGGTGTGCTTTCCTTCCCCGCTTTCGCTGCTTATGTCATTATAGCCTTTGCGTACCCGGGTGTCGAGTGGCTTGCGATTGGCTTTCCGGGAAGATCTGTATTTTCTTTTTTATTGATTCTGTACAGGAATGTCTCTTTGTTATATTTGTCTAACTTTAGGTGGTATTTCTCCCGTATCGTGCTATAATAGGCCCGCCGGTTGAACCGTATACCGGCCGGAGAGGAGATTCATTCGGATGAAAAGCCGTATGGCAAAATGGATTGTGCGTTATCGGACAATCATCCTGGTTGTAGTTCTGTTGATTGCGGTCTGGAGTGTCTTTCAGTTTGGCCGCACTAATATTAATTATGATCTGACGCGTTATCTGGCTGATGACACCATGACAAAAAAAGCACTCGTGGTGATGAATGAGGAATTCGGATCGTCAGAACAGCTTCGTCTTCTGTTTGAAAATGAAGAACCAGCTTCTTTTGACAATGCGCTCGTGCAGCTCAGGGCAATGCCGGAAATCCTGACAGCACAGTTTGATCCCGAAACAGATCTGAAAGAGAAAAACGGAAGTGTATTCCGCCTGATCACCCTGACGCTGGGTGACTGCGATGCTTCCGCACTGGTCACTGTCCTGCGGGACAAATATCCCGATGCGATAGTCGGAGGCGCCGCTGTGCGCCAGCTGGATGTTCAGAAAAGTGTCGGTGCGGAAATACCCGGCATCATGCTGATTGCCGTAGCTGTTGTGTTCGCTGTTCTTCTGCTGACCAGTCACGCCTGGCTGGAGCCCTTCCTGCTGCTGATTGTTTTCGCGCTTTCCATCCTGGTCAACATGGGAACCAATTTCATCTTCCCGGATATATCCTTCATCACTTTTGCGGTCTGCGCCATTCTCCAGCTGGCGCTGTCCATAGACTATGCCATTATGCTGCTCCATACCTGGAACGGTTTCTGCGACAGCGGACTGCCCCGGGAGGAAGCCATGGAAAAAGCGCTGGAGCAGTGTTTTATGCGGATTGCGTCCAGTGCTTTCACAACCGTTGCCGGTTTGCTTTCCCTGCTGTTCATGAGCTTTACGATTGGCTTTGATATCGGCCTGGTGCTCAGCAAAGGGATCCTGATCAGTATGCTGGGCGTTTTCCTGCTGATGCCGTCTCTGACTCTTCTTCTGAAAAAGCCCCTGCAGAAAACACGTCACAAGCCTGTCTGTCTGGGCGGCGACCGTCTTGGAAAAGCTGTCCTGCGGTTCAGAAAGCCCCTTGCACTTTTCCTGACAGCGGTAGTTCTTTGCGGTGCCCTGCTGTCCTTCGGCAATGAATACTGTTTCACTGAACCGGATGCTTCCCCCATGACAGATTCGGGGAAAATAGCTGATCTTTTCGGTTCTTCCAATCCCCTTGCCCTGCTCGTTCCGGGCGGTGAAACGGATGAGGATTATGCCCTGCAGCGGAAGCTGGTTCAGCGGTTGTCAGGACTTTCCCGTCCCGACGGTTCCCCCGTCATCCGGAGCATCACGGCCATGGTCACCACCGGAGAAGCCGCCCTGAAAGAATACTCTGCGGCGGATGTGGCGGAAATGACCGGTCTGGACGCCTCTCTTGTTTCCCTTTTCTTTTCCATGAACGGTTTCGGCGAAACGGTCCGTGCGGACAGTCTGCTCTCCGCTGCGGAAGCCTTTGCTGCCGGGAATGAGCAGATTGCCGGTCTGAAAGGGCAGCTGGACACTGCCCGTCACGCGTTTATCGGAAAACATTATCACCGTCTGCTGCTCGAACCTGCATTTTCTGTGGCAGACAGTGATTTCAGTACATGCATGAAATCAATTCTGTCAGCTGTCGGACAGGATTACGGCGATTCGTATTACATCACCGGCGGACTCATGTCCACCTATGATATCGGCAATGCGTTCCGGAGCGATCTGCTGAAGGTCAATCTGATCACGCTTTTCGCAATCCTGCTGATCGTTGTCTTCAGCTTCCGTTCTCTGTTTCTTCCGCTGCTTCTTGTCTTTGTGATTGAGGGTGCCATCTGGGTATCCATGGGAATCAGCCGGCTCGCATCCGAGCCCGTCTTTTTCATTTCCTACCTGATCTGTCTTTCCATCCAGATGGGCGCCACCATTGATTACGGTATCCTGGTCTGCGATCAGTACCGTTTGTTCCGGTCATCCGGTCATTCTGTCACCTCTGCGCTGCAGGAAACCATGCGCACTGCCCTGCCCACCGTTCTGACTTCCGGAATCATTCTGATCACCGCGGGCTATATCATCGGTAAACAGTGCAGCATCTATTACATTTCCAGCATCGGCCTGCTGATCTCCAGAGGGGCCCTGATGTCCGTCCTGCTGGTGCTGACTCTGCTGCCGGCGCTGCTGGCCCTCTTTGACCGCCGGATCATCCGCCGGTAACAGACGAGGGCTCTGTTTTCCCGGATTCCGAAAAAAGTTCAGAATTTTTTTCTGTTCAAGGTTCATTAAAGCTTTCTCCCGGATAATGCGATTGTTCCCGATGGGAATAAATAATCCGGAAGGAGAATGAAACCTATGTTGAATAAGAAATCGATCCTGCTTGTACTCGCCCTTTTGCTGGCTGCCTGCCTGAGCGTCGCTGCTCTGGCGGAAACTCCCGCTGAGACTCCTGCAGACACTGCGGCCGCTGATGCCGCAAAGGCTGCTGTCACAGAAGCCCAGGCCGCTGCGGAAGCTGCCCAGACTGAAAGCACAGCCCTGAATGAAGCCCTGGAAGCCTGGAACAAGGCAAAAACAGAAAGCCGTAAGCTTTCTATCCTGACCAGCCTGAAGGAGGAACTGGATAGCTTTGTGGCTGACGGTTCCCTGACCCAGGAGCAGGCCGATCTGATCCTGAAGTACTATGCTGAACAGCTGACCCTCCAGCCGCAGAATGGGACCGGCTTTGGCCGCGGTTCCAGGGGCGGACGCGGTGGCAAAGGATTCGGCCGCGGTATGAACGACGGAATGGATTCCGGCATGGACAATAATGCGAGGAACAGCGATTTTGGCTTCGGCGGCCGTCACGGACGCTTTGACAATTCCGCTCCGTCTCAGCCCCGGAATCAGTCTCAGGCTCCGGCTGCTCCCGAAACCCAGAGCACTGATGATATCTGACCCGTTTTATGCCTGCGTCGCCTGCAAAGGCGGCGCTTTCCCTTTCTTGCAGGAAAAAAGCCAAACCCGGCAGTTTTGCCGGGCTTGGCTTCTGTTCAGTTGTTTTCTGTCAACGGGGTCAGCGTTCCACTTTCCAGACAGCAGCGTCATGGGGCGCCAGCACTGCGCGGAGCTGCCTGGCTTTTTTGATTTTCCTGCCGGACCAAAGTTCCTTTCCCGTCAGTTCGGGAAGGCCTGCTTCTTCCGTACGCAGGGTCACTGTCCGTTTTTTGTTGCTCAGGTTAAACAGCGCCGCGTACAGTCCTTTACCATCCTGCCGTGGTGCAATCCATATACTTTCCTCCTCCGTTGTACGCAGCGGATGAGCACACCATGTCACCTTTTCGATTTCCAGTACCTCCTGCCGGGTCAGAAGATCCAGCGTGAAGGCGTCATTTTTAGTCAGCTCACCGCCGATCATCAGCGGAGATCTCATCATGCACCACAGCGTCATCATGGTCCGCTGCTCCGCCTCTGTGAACCCGGTCCAATTGTCCGGATTGTCACACTGCCGCAGTGCGCCCACCGGCAGCATATCCGCGTCCGGCCAGTGTCCGGGAGCCGCATGCACGCACCATTTTTCCGCGCGTTCAAACATCGCTTTCAGCAGCCGCCATTCATCCCAGAAGTCATCTGTAATGCGCCACATATTCGCGTATTTCTTCAGGTGCTCCGCCTGTTCCAGCGGCGCCGGTCCCGGAGAAAGGGAAAGTACCATATCCCTTCCGCTTTTCCGGCAGGCTTCCGAGATCAGCTCAATTTCCCGTCTGCAGTGCGGATACTCGCGTGCGATATCGTCGCACTTAATGAAGTCCACTCCCCAGGAGGCGTAAAGACGGAAGATGCTGTCATAATAAGCTGCTGCCTGCGGCAGTTCACACCGGAGACCGTACATATCCGGATTCCACAGGCAGATGGAATGAGGATTGGCCGCAGTATCGCAGGTATATTCGCTTCCTTCGATCGGCATCCGCCGATGCGCCGCCATCCGGGGCATTCCCCGCATGATATGGATACCGAATTTCAGTCCCAGGGAGTGGATATAGTCCGCCAGCGGACGGAATCCTTTTCCGTCTGCCGTGCTCGGAAACCGGTTCACCGCGGGAATCAGCCGGCCGTATTCATCCATCTCCAGGTCAGAAAAAGGCTGATAGGCATAACCCGTCGCGTCCGGGCTGGACCACTGGATATCCACCACAATATATTCCCAGCCAAAAGGTTTCAGGTGTTCCGCCATATATTCAGCATTTTTCCGGACAATTTCCTCCGTAACGGCAGCTCCGTAGCAATCCCAGCTGTTCCACCCCATCGGCGGTGTATTAGCGATCATTTGTTTTTCTCCTTTGTTTTCACTGTGTGAGCCAATCTCTCATAGTTTTTTCTCATTAATCGGATTATATCATTCCATGCGCACGTATCACAACTCTTATCTGTAAAACTTTCTCCTTAAGGTCTGTTTAAGAATCAGGGTTTATGCTGTCCCTGCCGGAAGGAATCCTGTATATCGGGATTCCGGCACGGCCGGATGTTTTTTCATCCTTCCCTTTCCCCTCAGGCAGCGTTCCGGCGCTGCCTGTTTTTTGTTCGATCACAAGGAATGAGCAATCCCCTGATTGATTTGATTATTGGTGCTCCAATAGTGCAGATAAACTGACCATTTATGCAGATTAGGTAGTCAGAGAATGCTTTTTTGTGTATGCTCTGTGCGTTGTCGACAGCATCATATTGATTTACAACCGGAGGTCTGATCTATGAAGAAATTGATTGCTTTCTTTTGTGCTGTGATCCTTCTTTGTACAGCTGTCTGCACATGTTTTGCCGTATCCAACCCCTGCTCCCATACCAAAGATATAACCGTTTCGAATCGCTTTGAATGGAAAGACGAACCCGTATACAGCGGCAGCTGCTATTATCAGAGCGGCGCTCATGTTCATATCCATGAGTTCTATAAGGTCACTGTCACAGCCACATGCAACAAATGCGGCAAAAGCCGGTCTGAAACCTATAACGTCAACATCCGGACCTATTGTCCCTGCGGTCCGCATTAAGTATATGTTATCAGCTTTCTGACTGCAGTTTGTATACACGTAAAGGAGCGGTTCGTCTGTTGCGAACCGCTCCGTTCTTTTCATTCACTCCACCCTGAAGCTTTCCGTTTTCAGGTCCCGGTAGTATCTTCCGCTTTCCGCGGTGAATTTCAGGACGCAGTAGTCCGGATCAGTCACACCCTGTTTGTAGAAGACGCTGTCCCCTTTCCGCCAGATCATGTTCCTGGTTGCCTGGTCCGTCAGCACCTCCATGGTGCCCCTGAGCATCACACCCTCGTACCGGATCAGCCCCTTGCGGTAAAAGTAGATGCTCGCCCGGGGATTCTCCCTGTACTGTCTCACCCGCAGGGAGGATGTGTTGGTGGAAAACCAGAATTCCTTCAGGCCGTTCCGCTTTCTGGGTTTCAGCATAGCCTTGACATTGGGATATCCCTCTTCGTCCACGGAGCAGACAAAACCCACTTTCCGCCTGCTGATGAAGCGTTCCGTATCCTTCAGGTTCATTCTTTCAGATCCTTTCAAAAAAGTATACGTTTTCAGGCAGGCCAAGTCTCTCGTAGATTCTGGTTTTGATCTTTCTCCCGCCGAGGTGTTCGTAGAAGCTGTTGGAAGGATTTCCCGCCAGGCAGCCGATCAGCATCCTGTTGCAGCCCAGGGTCTTCAGTTCCGCTGTGCCGGCCTCGATCATCTTCCTGCCAAAGCCTTTGCCTTTGTATTCCTTCAGGATGTAGATTGCGTGGATTTCCCCGCAATGCTCATATTCCTTATCATCGGTCAGGCCTGCATTCATATAGCCTGCGATGATACCGTCCGTCTCCAGAACAAACTGGTGGTTGTCCTCCGGAAAATGCTTCCGGCTGTTCTCTGCAATAGTCTGCTCATCGGTTCTGTTCAGTTCTTCCTCCGGAATAATTCCCTGGTAGGTTTCCTTCCAGCAAACAGCAATTACGTGAGCCGCCGCATCGCAATCTTCCCGGGTCATCTTCCTGATGATGCACTCCATATCCGTCTCCTGCCTTACGATAAGTCCAGGTCCATGGCGATCCGGAGTTCATATTCCGGGAAAGCCGCCTGCACGTCCGCCACAATCTGCTGATAAACAGTTTCCCGGTCTTTGGCGTCAAAGCTGATCACCGCGTCAAAACGCATATGCTTGTTTTCACGGTCAAGATAGAAACCGTGCATGCCCTTTACAAACTCATGAGCCAGCACAATGCTCTGCACTTTCTTCCGTGTTTCGGTAATGAACTGATCTTTCGTGTTCATGGAGTATACGCCCACGGCAGTCAGGATCACATTATGCTTCCGGTACACCGTTTCCTCAATATCCCGGATCAGGGCGTCCAGCCTGTCCGCGGAATAGGTATCCGGGATCTCAATGTGAATGGAACCGTTCCAGGCTTCCGGGCCGTAATTATGCAGCACCAGATCGTATGCGCCCTGAACATCTTGAAAACTCCGGACCGTCTGTTTGATGCTCTTGGCCAGTTCCGGATCGTTTCCCTCACCGAGGATCCGTGAAATGGTGTCCTTCAGCATCTCCAGACCGGATTTAATAATCACCAGGGAAATCAGTGCGCCCAGCCAGGCTTCCAGCGAGATGTGGAAAATCAGGAATATAGCCGCGGCCAGCAGCGTGGAGGCGGAGATGACGGCGTCCAGACGGGCGTCTTCCCCGGAATTGATCAGCGAATCAGAATTGACTTTTTCCCCTGTAGCCTTGACATATCTGCCCAGGAAGAACTTCACCGCTACGGCTGTCCCGATGATGATCAGGGAAACAGCAGAATAATCCGGGGTTTCCGGATTAATGATCTTCCGGATGGATTCCACCAGGGAGGTAATACCGGCATACAGCACGATGACGGAAATAATCATAGCGCTCAGATATTCAATCCGGCCGTATCCGAACGGATGTTTCTTATCCGGCTCTCTGCCTGCCAGCTTGGCACCGACAATCGTGATTACGGAGCTTCCGGCGTCGGAGATATTGTTCACCGCGTCCAGAATAACCGCGATGGAGTGGCTCAGCAGACCCACCGCCGCCTTGAACGCCGCCAGCAGGACATTGGCAATAATCCCGATGATGCTGGTCCTGACAATCACTTTTTCACGGGAAACTTCCTTTTCTTCTGTACCGTTCTGGATGGAGGTCTTGTTCATTGTTTCTCCTCCCGTTTTAATAGATTGGTATCATTATACGGCACAGGTATTTCCTGTACAATAGTCTGTTCTCAGCCGGTCCTTCATGATCACTTTCCTTCGGCATATGGCTTTGCAGCATCGCGTTATACGGAAAAATAACCCGCGGTATTTCTCCTTTTGGGTTCTGTTTCTCCTTCCCGGCCCATGTTATTCTTGCATCACGGTAAGGGAAATGATTCCCAGCCGAATGATGTAAAGGAGGATCTGTAAAATGATTTGGATGAATATGGGTCCTCGTGGCCGGATGAATGGGCACAGGGGACTGCATGGCGGTTTTATTGATGGCCTGATCGCACTGTTGATAGGCGGATGTGCTGTCACCCTTATCGCCGCAGGGCTGATCTTCGCAGCCGTCATGATTGTTATTCCTGTATTCGGCCTTCTGGTGAATATCGCATCCGGTATCTTTAGCGAACTGTTCACCATGAAAAGCTTCATCATCGGCATCATCATCGGCCTGATCTGGTATTACTCCGGCAGAAAAAACCGGGAATACGCCTCCCGTGATGAAGAGGAAGACAAGGACGACTTCACCGCGCCGAAGGCTGAAAGCTGGAACAGCTGACCGCAGTCGCTGACAGCTATACCATCAGCACCCTGTCCCGGACTGAACGTCCGGGGCATTTTTTTGTCCTTTTTCTCCTTTTGTATCTCAACGGTTTTTTCTGCTGATTGTTCTGTTTTCCTTCTTCAGGCGGAAGGGAACGCACCTGCTGCCGCAGAAGTTATATGGGATGCATTCCGTTTTACACACAGGTTCATACACAGGCAGCAGTCGGAAAAGGAGGTGTTCCTGTGACCATTGCCGCAGCCTATATGGTTCCGCATCCCCCGATGATCATTCCCCGGGTGGGAAGAGGCAGTGAGAAACAGGTCCTGAAAACCATTCAGGCCTATCAGTCTGTCGCTGCGGAAATCGCCTCCCTGCAGCCGGAAACCATTATTGTCACCAGCCCTCACAGCGTACTCTATGCCGACTATTTTCATATATCTCCCGGCGAACAGGCTTCCGGGGATTTCGGCAATTTCCGGGCACCGGAAATCAGTTTCCGGAAACGCTATGACGCGGAACTGGTTCAAACACTCTGCCGCCTGGCGAAGGATGAAAATTTCCCGGCCGGCACACTGGGGGAACGGGACAGGCGTCTGGATCACGGCACCATGGTGCCGCTGTATTTTGTGGATCAGCTGTATACGGATTACCGTCTGGTCCGGATCGGTCTTTCCGGTCTTTCCCTGGCGGATCATTATGCTTTCGGCATGCTGCTCCGCCGGGCTGTGGAGCAGACCGGCCGTAACGCCGTCCTCATCGCCAGCGGAGACCTGTCCCACAAGCTGCAGTCTTACGGTCCCTACGGCTTTGCCAGGGAGGGGCCTGAATACGACGCCCGGATCATGGACGTTGCAGGCCGTGCAGCCTTCGGAGAAATGCTGGAGTTTGAGGAAACCTTCTGTGACAAAGCTGCCGAATGCGGCCATCGCTCTTTTGTCATTATGGCCGGCGCGCTGGATGGACTGGCCGTGGAAGCAAAGGTTTATTCCCACGAAGATATCACCGGCGTCGGGTACGGCGTCTGTTCCTTCCATCCCGGCGTTCCGGATGAAAACAGGCATTTCCTGGATTTGTACCATGCGGCACAGGAGGAAAAACTCCGCCTGCGCCGCGAGGCGGAAGATCCCTTTGTCCGTCTGGCCCGGCAAACTGTGGAATCCTGGGTGCTGGACCGGAAAATCCCGGAGGTTCCTGACTGGATTACGGATGAAATGAGACAGAACCGGGCCGGCGTGTTTGTTTCCATCCATAAGGAAGGAAAACTCCGGGGATGTATCGGAACCTTCCTGCCGACCCGGGAAAACATCGCGAAGGAAATTATCAGCAATGCGGTCAGCGCGTCCACCCGGGATCCCCGGTTTGATCCCATCGGATCGGAGGAACTGAAATGGCTGGAAATCAATGTGGATGTCCTTTCCGCTCCGGAAAAAATCAGCAGCACGGATGACCTGGATGTCCGCCGCTACGGCGTTATTGTCAGCAGCGGCTCCCGTCGCGGCCTGCTGCTGCCGGATCTGGACGGCGTGGACACTGTGGAGGAGCAGGTGGATATTGCCCGGCGGAAAGGCGGCATCCGAAAGGATGAACCCGTCACCCTGGAGCGTTTTGAAGTAGTTCGGCATTACTGACAGGACGGTATGGAATATGGCTTTTTGCAATGTTTGTTTCAGGCACTGTGAACTGCAGGAAGGTCAGGCCGGTCCCTGCGGCGCGCGTGCGGCAAAAAACGGAAGAGTGGAGCCGCTGTATTACGGCCGTATCTCTTCGCTTGCCCTGGACCCGATTGAGAAAAAACCGCTCAACCAGTTTCATCCGGGCAGTATGATCCTGTCCGTCGGCAGTCTGGGCTGCAACCTCCGTTGTCCCTTCTGCCAGAATCATGAAATTGCCCAGAGAGACGGTCCGGACGGGTTTGCGATAAAAACGGAGACCATGTCCCCCGAACGGCTGGCTGATCTTGCCACCTACTATATTCCCAGCAGGAATATCGGTGTGGCCTTCACCTATAACGAACCACTGGTCTGCTGGGAATATGTCCGGGATACCGCACGGCTGGTACATCGGAACAGAATGCTCAATGTCATGGTCACCAACGGTACCGCGAACCTTGATATTCTTAACCAGCTTCTTCCGTATATCGATGCGATGAACATCGACCTGAAAGGGTTTACAGACCGGTATTACAGGGAGGTCCTCGGCGGAGACCGTCAGACAGTGATGAGCTTTATTCAGGAAGCTGTAAAACGCTGCCATGTGGAACTGACCACACTCATCGTTCCCGGGGAAAACGACAATGAAGACGAAATGACTGCTCTCGCCGCATGGGTTGCAGGCCTGAAGAACGTTCAGGGCGGTAAACAGGGCCGGGAAATTCCGCTGCATGTTACCCGCTTCTTCCCCCGCCACCGCATGACAGACAGGAGTCCCACCGACGTCACCACCATCTGTTCCCTGGTTCAGGCCGCCCGGAAGCATTTGCTTTACGTCTATCCGGGGAATGTGTAAGTGATCTGAATAATAACAAAGGGACAGCAAAGCTGTCCCTTTGTTTCATTGTTCGTACAACTCGTTTTTCTTTGCAATTGATGCATCGTCTGTGGTATATTATCTGCAGAAATGAACCCATCAGTTTTGCATCTTCACAAAGGAGAACACCACAATGAAAAAAGCGCTGATTTTCCTGCTGGCCGTCCTGCTCCTTTCCTCCATACTTGCTGCTGCCTGGGCAGAGGATCCTCTCCATCGTCTCTTTGGCGAAGGTGAACCCGACGTTCTGGGCGAACCTTTTCCGGACTTCACGGTGAAGGACACAAAAAAGAATGAGTTTACGCTGTCCGAGGCACTGAAGGATCACGAAGCAGTGCTGATTAACTTCTTCGCCTCCTGGTGTGGTCCCTGTATCCGTGAACTGCCGCTTCTGAACGAATTATACAATCAGTATGGAGACCGGGTGGCGTTCATCGGTCTGGATTTTGAACCGGATGACACCCTCCTGGATATTGCGGAAATCCGTATTGAAAACAAAGTTCCCTTTCCCATGGGTAAAACCGCAGGTACAGGGCTGAACGAGTATCTCGGGGTTTTCCGGCTTCCGCAGACCGTGGTGATAGACCGTTTCGGCAATCTGTGTTTCATGCACAGCAATGCGTTTGAAAGTGCGGAGGAATTGGCCCGGGTGCTGGATACCTTTGTGGGTGATGATTACACCGAATCCAGAATCCTGAATTATATCCCCATGAAAGCGTCCACCTGTGCTTTCCCGGTTTCCGGAACCTTCGCATATTATGTGGAGAATGAAAGTGCCCGAAAGGTCGCCATCCGTTATAATGACGATGACGGCAATGTCGAATTCGGCTACATTATTCCCGACGATATCGCCCGGCTTCGTTTTGAAATATCTCCTGAAACGCAGCCTGCCGATATGTGCTATTTTACTCAGACCGATACCGATAAATCACTGCATGCGCTGTCTTCCCTGCTGGATCCGGACCGGAATGTCTATGTTTATGAACAACCCATGAACCAGTTGTCTTACGGTCATCGTGTCGTGATGGGTTCTTTTGAGTCCCGCACAACAGATGATAATTTTGTTTTCATCCTTTTGTTCCCTGATGAAAAAGCCGTTGATGAATACACAGACTGGTTCCGTGAAGACGCTCCCGGCATCAGCTGGGAATATGCGGAGGATGAAGAGCCAAAGGCCGCACAATCGGAAGCCTATCTCCTGCATTTCATTGACCAGTACGGCTCCCCCGTGCCGGATGTAAAGGCAAACTTCTGCACGGACGTCGCCTGCACCCTGCAGATTGCCGATGAAAACGGCCTGATCAGCTTCATCGCCCCGGTGGAAAACTACCACGTCCAGCTGCTCAAAGTCCCGGAAGGCTACAGCTTCGATCCCGGCTTTGAACTCTGTACCGGTGATGCTTTCGGGGAATGGGATATCCTCGTCCGTAAGGATTGACGAAGAAAAATGTGGCACCGGGGCTTTCTCTGTGCTATCATCTGCCGGTAAACACTTCACTTTCAGGAGATGAACCCATGAATCAGAACGATTCCCTGAAATGGTATCAGGATCACACTGCGGAATTTATCGCCCGCACAGCGGACGTGGACATGACTCCGCATTACAGCCGTTTCCTGGAGCATGTTGTCCCGGGCGGACGCATCCTGGATCTCGGCTGCGGCGCGGGAAAGGCTTCCCTGTATTTTACACAGAAGGGATATCAGGTGCTGGCCGTGGACGGCTGTCAGGAATTATGTGATTTTACACACAGGCGAGTCGGCTGCCCCGTCCGGCATATGTTTTTTGAAGAGCTGGATTATACAGATGCTTTTGACGCGGTCTGGGCCTGCGCTTCCCTGCTGCACGTATGCAAGGCCGACCTGCCCGACATCTTTTGCAGGATTCACCGCGCCATGAAGCCCGGCGGCGTCTTTTATGCCTCCTTCAAATACGGTGAGGAAGAGCGGGAGAAGAACGGCAGGCTCTTTTCCGACTTCACAGAGGAATCCCTCCGCGCCCTGACGGAAACTGCCGGCGGATTCCGGATCACGGACATGTGGCTGACCCGTGACGCCCGTCCTGATCGTCAGGATGAGAGCTGGGTCAACATGTTCTGCGTCGCGGAAAAAGCTGAATGAGGTTCACGGCATGAATTTCACAACCATTCTCTGGGATGTGGACGGCACTCTTCTGGATTTCAGGGCTGCTGAAAAAGCTGCTGTCCAGGCCCTGTTCCGGGAGTTCTCCCTGGGCGAATGCACGGATGAGATGGTTCGCCGCTACTCACAGATCAACGAAGTTTTCTGGCAGCGGCTGGAGCGGAACGAGCTCACCAAGCCTCAGATCCTTGTCGGCCGGTTTGAGCAGTTTTTCTCCGAAATCGGTATTTCCGCCGCCCTGGCTCCGGCATTCAACGACCGGTATCAGCTTGCCCTCGGCGACACCATTGTCTTCCGGGATGACAGCATCAGCATCGTCCGCTCCCTTCAGGGCAAGGTAAAGCAATACGCGGTCACCAACGGAACTGTGACCGCCCAGAACAAAAAACTGACAGCATCCGGTCTGAAAGACCTGCTGGACGGTGCCTTCCTTTCGGAAGGCGTAGGCGCCGAAAAACCCAATATGGCTTTTTTTGATGCTGTGTTTGATGCCATCCGGCCGACAGATCTTTCAAAAGTCCTGATCATCGGTGATTCACTGACCAGCGATATCCGCGGCGGCAACAATGCCGGCATCAGAACCTGCTGGTATAACCCGGATCACCTTCCCGCCCGGCCGGGTTTCCGGATCGACTACACCATTTCTGACCTCCGTGAGGTTTTGGATATCCTGTAAATGTTCAGCATGGAAAAGCGGACCTGCTCAGGGCCCGCTTTTTTCATGCAGTTCTTTGCTCATCAGCCAGTCCGTCAGCCTGACTTTGTTTCCGTTTTCATCCGTAAAAGTGTCCAGAAAAACCCGGGTCTGGATCTCATGCCCTTCATCGGGATATATGTAATGTCTGGCCCTGCATCCTTCCGCTTCGCACTTAAGTACTGTCCTTAGCCCGGTGCCGGGCTTCACCCAGACGTCCTTTGCCCCCTGGAAAACCCATAGCCAGGTTTCCCTGATTCCTTTTCCGGTTGTACTGGCGCCTGAAATCGGGGCACAGGCCGCAAAAATCCCGGGATGACTGTTCACAATCTGATAGACCGCGGTTCCCCCGTCGCTGTGGCCTGATACCGATAACCGGTTCAGATCACCCTTGTACTCGCCTGCGATTTTCTGTGCCAGTTCAATCACCGCGTCCTGGTACGTCCTTGTATGGAAATCGGCGTCCTTTGTCCCTTGTACCGCCTGCGGCAGGATCACAATACCCTTGGGGCTGATCTGTCCTGTCCTCAGCAGCTGCCCCGGTCCCCGCAGCTTCCCCATGGTATCGCTGACCCCGTGGAAATGAATCAGCACTGGCCATTTTCCTTCATCCTGTCCCGTTTCAGGAAGGTAAAGGCAGTAACGGACCACCGTACCGTTTTGGGCTGTATAATTTCGAAGCGGCAGCACGTCCCAGCAGGTATACTCCCTGTGAAGGCCCTTTTCGCTGATGGCCCGCTGCAGCACCTCCGACGGCTTCACATTCCCGACTGTTTCGCCGCGGAAAAGCCCGGTTCCCTGCTGTTCATCCATGATCTGACCGGCATATGCCGTACTGGCGGTAAACAGGTTCACCCGAATCCCTTTTTTCACGGTTCCCCTGATCCTTTCCGCCGTAACCTGTTCCGGATCTGCACTGCTGAGATTCAGCTCTTTGACTGCCATTCCCCGGCTGTTCAGGGCCTCTGCCAGGCAGAACCCGCCGTATCCGTTGTTTCCGATACAGTCCAGGATAATGTCAAAAGGATGCTTTTCATATTCAGGTTTCAGGTATTCCGCCGCTTCCTCCGCGACGGTTTCCCATCCTTTGACGGAATATGTACCCCTGAACGCCACACACATCAGGTTGATATCCAGCTCATCATACATGCCGTATTTGTTTACGAGTGCCACCGTATTCTCAATCGTCCTCTGCTCTCCCGAGGTCAGCAGCATAATCAGCGGTTCCCCGTTTCCCAGGTCGTTGCTCCATGGTGTGAACATCCGGGCGTGTGCAGTCGTCACGGTCTTCCCGTTCCGGTAGATCGTTTCAATCGCAAACGAAGAAGTCGCTGTTGATAAAATCAATAAGATAACAATGAGACTCAAGGCTGCTTTTTTCATCCCGGTTTCCTCATGCTCCCTGCGTTTCCGTCTGTGTGTCCTTCATTCGGTTTTGTTTGGTTGTATATAGTATAGCATACAATTTATATAGTTGAAAAGCAGTCCATGCTGCCCGGAACTATTCCGGTTTTCGTCATTCATGGTATACTGTTTCACAGATACTAATGCCCGCCGGAGGAGGAACCCAGCATGATCTTTATCACAGGAGATACACACGGTGATTTCAGCCGTCTGCACACGTTCTGTCAGCGTTTTGAAACAACCCGGGAGGATATCATGATCATCCTGGGTGACGCCGGTTTCAATTTCTTCGGCGGCCAGCGGGATCAGAACAGCAAGCGCGGCGTTTCCGACCTGCCGATCACTGTCTTTTCCATCCATGGCAATCATGAGATGCGTCCGGCCACCCTTCCCTCCTATCGCGTCGTTGACTGGCACGGCGGCAAAGTCTATGTGGAGGATGACTTCCCGAATCTGATCTTTGCCATGGACGGAGAAGTCTACGATCTGGGCGGAATTCAGACGGTCGTCATCGGCGGGGCCTACAGCGTGGATAAGTTCTACCGCCTGGCCAAAGGTTGGGGCTGGTGGGCGGATGAGCAGCCCTCCCCGGCCGTCAGGAAGAAGGTGGAAACCGCCCTGGCCGCCCGGGACTGGAAGGTGGATGCGGTACTGTCCCACACCACGCCGCTCAAATACGTTCCCACGGAGGTTTTCCTCGCCTCGATTGACCAGCGTCTGGTGGACAAATCCACCGAAATCTGGCTGGACAGTATTGAAAGCCGCCTGACCTATAAGCACTGGTATGCCGGGCATTTCCATACGGAAAAGGATATTGACAGGCTGACCCTGCTCTTCGGTTCTATCCGTGAATTCAAAGCATAACAGAAACGGTCTTTCCCCGCTCTTCGCCATGCAGTGGAATCCCTCCCGGAAAAGGGAAATACCGGCATGTTAAAAGCTTGCGTCTGCAAAAAAACGGCAGGGAGATCAGCTCCCTGCCTCTGTGTTTATGCCTTCCTGCCCACATATACTGCGTGCCCGCAGGTTTCAACAATAGCCTTATCCTCTGCGGTCGCGTTGATCATGTCGATCATGACGTCGAATACTTCCGGAACTTTCGCCTGTACGCGGAAAAGCACCTCTTCCCGCTCCCAGCCGAATCCGCGGATGGACCGGATCTGCTGTTTGTCAAACCCGTGGGATCGGAACAGTTCCTCAATCTCTTCTGAGGTCGGATAATACCCTTCCTGGAATCCGGCATTCGCCAGATTATTGAACCGTCCGGACCGGAATACCTCCCTGATGGTTTCGGCGTTCACCTGTTCCGGATGACCGAAGAACCGATCCACGATGCCGATGCTTCCGGTCAGATAAGGCAGGAATGTCGCAAATACAATTCCGCCGGGTTTTAACACCCTGTTCACCTCAGCGATGCACTGATCCCGTTCGGATTTCTCCAGCAAATGATACAAAGGGCCCATCAGGAGGACTGCGTCAAATTCACGGTCATGATACTGACTCAGATCGACGGCATTGACCACATTGCAGGTCACAGGATAGTCAGTCTGCTCATTCTGCTCCTCCGCCTGCCGGATCAGTTCCTCCGACAGGTCAGCCAGGGTTACCTTATATCCTTCCGCCGCCAGCGGGAAGGAATAGGCTCCCGCGCCGCCGCCCAGATCCAGGATTTTTCCGTTTTCAGGCAGCCAGTGTTTGAGCAGATCCATGCTCATCATGTATTCCAGCTTACCGCTGCCGCTGTTGACCAGCCGGTTCTTTTCGTCAAAAACCCTGTAGTAGCCTTTCACCCTGTCGAAGTTTGTCATCTTTCTGACCTCCTTTGAATATAAAATAAGCCGCTTATCTGTCTGAGATAAGCGGCTGGTTAACTGGTATGATCTTACCGGATAACTCTTCCCTTATCTCTGTATTGGCACAGCAGAATAGCACGGACAAGCTTCAGCGTGTTCGCAAGCAGCAGGGCCAGAACCAGGTATCCGTACTTCATCGTGGAAGAGCTCCTTTCTGATATATTGGACAGACTATACTACAGGGCGTTGCGCCGTGTCAACACTTTTTGCAGTTTTTTCAGTGGGGGATCAGCAGCGTGGACATTGCTTTCCGCTGTTTTTCCTGCGGAGGCGTCAGTTTTCCGCTGTCCACCAGGTTCTTCAGGCACTGATAGATGAATCGCCCGTCAGAGCAGAACAGGTACTGCAGCTCATATTGCTTCATCTTTTTCATCTGTGCAGGCAGATCCTGTAAAGCAGCCTTGGTGTATGTTTCTCTCAGTTTCCTGAACTCCGCTTCATTTTCTTCCCGGATCTTTATCCCAATGTCCAGCAGATCTTCCCGGATCTGCTGATCCTTCAGCACCACAATCTGCCATTCCGCCCGGCCTTCGCTGTCCGGAACAATCTGACCCCGCTCAGCCAGCCAGGCATAATCGTCCAGGGAAAGCTTTTCCTCCTGTTCACGCTCATACAGTGCGAGGATTCTGTTTTCTTCTCCCTCGTAGCTCACAATGCGTTCCCGCAGATTTTCCGACCATTCACTGCCAACCTGCCACAGGATATGTTTTCCGTTCCCGTTCCAGCAGGGACCGAACCAGTTCTGCATCAGTCCATAGCCTTCCGGCACGGAATCCCGGATCTGGGCATAGAAAATATTTGTTCCGCCGTCTTTCCGGATGGTTGCCGCTTCCTCAAAGGAGATCTTTTCTACCTGCGTTTTTTCCCCGGAGCAGGCCGCGATATACGGAATCAGTGCCCACAGCAGGAAGTTCCGGTCCGCTTTCCATTTGCTTGTAATTGCCGGAGACTCCAGGATGCCGCTCTCGGTCAGCCGGGTATAAAGTTCACCCGCAAAAAGGTCTGCCGCGGCCCTGTAGGTTTTGTCCTCCAGGCGCAGGAAATCCATGCTCGGTTCCTCCAGAAGGAAATTGGCCAGGTACTTGCCGCCCTTCCTGTTCAGAAAACCGTATTCTTCCAGCCGGGCTGCCTCACCTTCTACATAAACCGGGGAAACGCCCAGGTCATCCGCGATCTCATTGACGGTTTTCCATGTTTCCTTCACGGTATAGCAAAGATTCTGTACCAGCGGACTGCTGAACATATCATAGATATCCTTTGTGCCGCTGCTGCCGTTGATGCCGTACATGGAAAACTTCACAGGATTATATTTCAGGTCGCTTGCTTCTCTCATTTTTTCCATTCCTTTCTTCAGTTCCTTCTTCGCCTCGAACAGGTGCCATTTCACAGTCCCCGCGGGAATACCCAGCTCTCTGGCAATCTGTTCCTGTTTTTTGCGGTCGATGTAGTAGGCGATCACAATCTTCCGCTGCATTCCGGACAGATAGGCAATCTCCTGCTTCAGGCGATCCACTGCCTCTGCCGTTTCCCCTGCGTCCTCCGCGGTTTCCGCCGGGAGATCTGCCAAGGTCTCCACCGGAACGCCGATCATGCTCCTTGACGCGCTCCGGTAATAGTTGCAGAGAGCATTGTGCGCCACAGTCCAGATGTATTTCCCTGCGTCTTCCACATCGTCACGCAGCAGAAGCGCCCTGTAAACTTTCAGGATAATCTCCTGGGAAAGATCCTCGGCGTCTTCCGGAGTTTTGCACCGTTTCAGCGCGAATCCGAGCACCGGCTTCACCCAGGGTTCCAGGATTCTTTCCGCTTCAGATTTCTTCACAGGGTTCTCCTTTCCGGACTGCAGTCATTTTTTGAAAGCTTTCACCTGTATAGACACGCTTTCAGGAAAAAGGTTGGAAAAAAATCAGTTTATATCAGGGGTATTTTCCGTCGAGTGATCATCCCGGGCGCTTATGTTTTCCAGGATCATCTCTTCAAAACTCTCCGCAAAATGCCGGTCATCCTCCTCCGTGCGTTTTGCCGGACCTTTCAGATGGTGTCTGCCGCTGCGCCTTGCTTTCTTTGCCAGGTGCCGTTCCATCAGCAGTCGGTCTATGTTGTCATCCGTATACTGCATGCCGCTCTGATGGATTGCCTTTGCGCCCTTTCCCAGAGCCAGTGCTGCCACCCCGTAATCCTGCGTGATAACAATATCCCCGCGTCGGCAGAGGTTGATCAGCGCCAGATCCACCGCGTCCGCACCGGCTCCAATAGTCCGCACCGTGCTGTAATCCGATGTCAGCAGGTGGTTGGTATCACACAGCAGCGTGACCGGTATACCATGATCCTTCGCAATCCGCTCGGCAATCCGTGTTACCGGGCAGGCGTCCGCGTCGATATAGATCGTCATGTTTTTTCTCCTGTATGGTTTTTCTCAACGGTCCCGAAACGGCATCATTATACCATCTCACGCCCTGAAGCAACAGAAAAAAGATACCGGAGATGGCGTTTTGATATGCTCCCTTCATGAGAGACAGTAAAAGAAAAACTGTCCCATGAAGGGAGCATTTTATATGGGAAGGAAAGCAAAATATAGGCCTGAAGAAAAGGTGAAAATAGTAAGAGCCTGTTTAGAA